>JFJP01037241.1_pt1 | contig 35456 bp, 26 predicted proteins | sample 431651 | NCBI WGS metagenome assembly JFJP01 (sample SAMN02602958, study PRJNA72255) | Microbial mat metagenome, whole genome shotgun sequencing project. | biome: fresh water; feature: sink hole; material: water; isolation source: purple microbial (photo- and chemosynthetic) mats found in... | reverse complement strand
TTACTTGCACCATCTTTGATACGATGAAAAGTTAATGTTTCGTCGATATTATAAATATTTTTTTCTCAATTACAGAGTACTGTCTTTTGAAACAAGGCATCATTCATATAGACAGACTTGACAGGATATCTTTGTCATAGATTTCTAAAGACTAGTGAGGGATGGATGGTATAATAATTCTCTTGACCTAAAAAATACTCAAAACCTTGTTGGTCTGACTCATATCGCATGAGAGTCTTGGTTCCACATCAGATATACTTTTTTCATGTTGTGCTTTCTAAAAAATTAATTTGTTTTGTAAGTTTTTCAGGATGCCAGAGATCATCATGATCTTGGATGGCTATATATTCTCCACGTGCATGATCAAGCAGAAAATTTAACCCTCAATAAGGACCTAATTTTTGTCAGGAATATATTATTTTTATTCTTTCTTCTCAAAATCCCTTGATGATTTGTAAGGTCTTGTCTATAGATTGATCATCATGGATAAGTATCTCAATATTCGTATAGGATTGATTGAGACATGAGTTGATAGTATCTTGTATTGTCTGTTCTGCATTATACGTACAGATCAGGATAGAGACTAATCACTTTATAATTTTCATAACCTAAAATTTACAACGTAAAACCTCTTTTCTATTCATTATGCCTCGGTCCTTCTCGCCAATCAAACATATCACATCTGAGTTTTGCAAGACGACCATCAGGATGATAGAACATGACTCATTCTGGTTTTTTGTGTCATCATTTGGAAACTTTACGATAATAGAGCGAAAAGATATCGTTACGAAATCGATTTGATAGTGATTCGAACGTGCGTGGATATTGTGTAAATGATTTGTATACCAATGATTCTGCACAATATGAGATGAAAGGCAATCGAATATGTTTTTCCAATTCCATAGGATTGCCATTGAGTTTAGGTCAGATGAGTTCTCCAAAATATATTCAGTCTGGTAGATCGAGATATCATTTTTTGAGAGACTCATACAGTCATTCCATGAGATGTGCTGTAGAAGGACTTCGTGGATTGATGATATTGAGACGATTTTGGATAGCAATAACTTGTTTGTTACGTATTTCAATACTAAGATTGGTGCCGTCCATTTTCTCTACACAACGTACATCCGGATCAGTAAACACCCATTCACAATTGGGATTGATCTCAGGAGTCACGACATAGTGTCATTCACTGTTGTGCATACGAACAAATGGACTTTCTATTTTGGGGAAATTGGGAAGTGGTAGATTCATAGATATTGGAGATACTTATAAAATGTTGTTTTGCTTTGACATACTATCAATATCTTCAGTAGCTCGATATGGCAATACAGTATGATGAGAGTATGTGGGATGTTCTTTTTGAGAGAGTGATTGGGAAGTCATATAGGTATGAGAGATTCTATCCCCATATTGTTTGACAAAATTATTGATTGCTGATGAATACTGATGCTTGTTTCCTGCTTTGATCTCTATAGGTATGAGATTGTTATGAGCAAGACGAATAATAGCATCTATCTCAGCGCCACTCTTTTTTTTGTAAAAATGTACTGCTTGTAGCCCACACAACCTTACGAGATTATCTATGACTAGTGTTTCTATAAGTTTCCCATCAGTAAATGGATCGATAGAATAACCACAAATATATTGTAACAAACCTAAATCATGAAAAAATAGTTCGTGATGTTGGCTGTATTCTTTGCTTTTGTCTTCATAAAATGGAGCTATACTATAGATCAAATACGAATCTTTCATAAATTGTATCATTTGATCTATATGGTATTTTGATACTCATACTTTACTTGCTAATTGGTCACTTTTGTAGATGTTACCTGTGTTGAGAGCGATATGTCACCACAACTGACGAAATGGACTTAATAATTCTTTGGATAATCAAAATGCAAAATCTTTTTGCAATCGTGTTTCTATGATGGATTCTAATGCTTCTTGTTTTTTTTGTTTTGTGGGAGCTAAGACGACTGCTGGATATCATCACCAAGTGAGATATTCTTTCAGAAGATCTTGTATCCATTCAAATTGTATGTCAGTCATGCTATGTATGTGTTTTCCTTTTCGCCACAAAAATTCCTTAAAACTCAACGTATGGAGATAAAAAAGCTTTCCTCTTCCTACGAGTGATGCTCATACGTGATGTTGTCACCAAAAACGAGATCCTGTAGCTACCACACGACATTGAACAGTAGGATCATCATAGAGTGATTTCAATAACAGATCAGGATCTGACCACTGTTGTATTTCATCTAGCAGGAGAAGTCATGACTTACTAGTATCAAATTGATGTTCATAGAGTAGCCATTGTTTGCATTCAGCAAGTGAATGAAATGGTTGTTGATATCGTTGGTCACATGTCACAAAACATACAGGCATCTGTGTGTGATAGTGTGATTGAAGATACTTAAGGAGGGTAGTTTTTCCTATTTGCCTGGCTCAGATCAGTAAGATAAGACGATGTTCTTGTACTGCTTGTACAACTGTTGTATGATAGACACGAGGTAAATCCATAATACCAGAAATATAAAAGTTTGTAACAAGTATAATAAAAAATCTTCTTTTTGCAAATCTTTTTATAGTAATTAATTATCTTCTGAAAATCTTTTTATAGTAATCGACTTTTCTTGTCATTATTTTAAAATTATCTAATAATTATAAAATATCAATTTAGGATTATTCAATATTTTCAAAAATTATACTTTCTTTCTCCATCGATACCATCCACATCCAACCAATACCAGATTTCAAACCAACTGACCATACACTAACCCTGTCAGACCGAAGTAGTTTCATAAGAGTAAACTTGCTATAATATTGATAATCAGGGCATAGACGATAGCAAAGACTCTTTGTCTTACCATGCCACGACTAGCGATGTCTTGAAAGAGTACTCCTATCAGTGGTAGTGTGACGATAAATGGTGCATAATATGCAAACAATTTTCCCGATTCACGAAATGCTTCACCAAATAATAAGACTGCCGTTCGTTCTGATAAGAAATATCATCCTATTCATCCTACGATCCCAAAGATAGCGATCCCAATAAATAAATAACGATAGAGGAGTTTGATTTTTTCTTCTTCTCCTTTTTTATATAATTCATTGAGTAATGGAAATAGATAGCCAATGAGTGGTCCAGTCACTACACCTACCATGGTATAAAATGAAAGGTAATTTGTCCAATAACCCGCAGCTTTTGCACCGAAGAAGTAGAGCGCAAATTGTTGGTTGACTTGACCAAGGAGCGTCCCTGCTCCTACGCCGATGAGGATCCAGAGTCAGTAAGACCGTTGTTGTCTGATCAATTGTCTATCTCGTACCATCGGATAATCACGAAACAACCATCGAAAACTTCTTTTTAGACCCCATCGTGATCAGAGGAGAGCGACACATACTCCTACCAGTCGTCGTTGGGTAAAGATCAGTGTATCTAGTTGTCATCGAGTTACAGAGACGAAGGTAAGTATGACGATACTTCGCATCCTGAGTGCATCGACTCCTTGTTGTCGTTTTACATTTTGTACAGCTACAAAGAGTGATGAAATCACTTGAAAGAGATTGAGAATGATAAAATAGAGTGCAAAATATTGTAGTAATAATCAAGCATCAGGTGTTTTAAAATAATGAATGGATAGTCGATCGGCTCAAAACCATAATGCTCCTGCAACTATGATCCCACTCACAAATTGCATCATTCGGGTAAATACAATGATGGTTTTTGCTTTACTAAATTCTTTGTCAATAAAATAATGAGGTAAGTAATATTGTAGTGCTTCTGTCAGTCCAAGATCATTATAGGCGGATATGATAGTAATTAATCCCATAATACTATAAAATAATCCAATATCTTCTACTGATAATTCTCTTGAGATCATCATCTTGATGAGATATCATGCAGGTGCCACAAGAAACTGAAAAAAATACAATCGTATTCCGTTGCGTATCAGTTTGGTTTGTAGTGGTTCGTCTGGGATGAGGTCCATGAGAGAAGTTATAAGTTTTAAGTGCTAAATTTTAAATTACCTTGTTGCTTCTTTTACTTTGTTGCTCTTCTACTTTTATTACCTTTCTTCATACTCTTCTTTATGTTCTTTGATAGCTTGTATAAAGTCTCCTGGTTTAATCATACCATAATATCATATTGTCCCTATACTGATCACAATCATCAAGATCACTGTCTGGATACTGAGATGATTTGGAAATTTGAAATAAAATATAATATTTGATATATTGTGTGTAGCTTCTTTGATAATGTGATTTCCATGGAGTATAAGAATACTAGCAAAGATTCATTCTGTCACGATAATAATAACTCTTCATCGTCGACTTGGAGAATATGGTATGATAGATACTTCTGAAATGAGACCTTTTCAGCTTATTAATTCTTGTAATGGTGCTATGACAGGTATACGTTCTCGTAAAATTTGACCCATGTGTTTTCGGAATTTTACAATCTTACTCGTACGTATACGAGTTTTTGATAAAATTGAAGAAAGTCTCTTCTTAGATTGTTGTGTACTACTATGATGTTTGATGATTGATGGTAGTTTCATATCAAGAAACAGGAGATAAATAGGATAGTAAACGGGTTGGTAAATAAGAAAAAACAGGATAATAAACTAGAGAGAAAAAATTCATAACATGATCCTCATTATATCCCTTTTAATTCCTTTTTACAACCTTTTTATATCCTTTTTCAAACCCGTTCTATTCTATAAACATATTTTTATTGCGATATTGCAACGCTTCAGCGATATGTTTGACTTCTACTTGATCGTTATTTTCCATGTCAGCTATGGTGAGAGCGAGTTTTAGAGTACGATGGATGACTCTTGGAGAGAGATTCAATGAATTTGCTGCTTGTTTTATAAAATCTTTTGATTTATCATCTAAAATAATATACTGATCGATATGTTTACTCGACATATGAGCATTGGCTACAAGTCAAGTATTGGCAAATCTCTGTTGCTGACGACGTCGAGCGTTCATGACTTTCACACGGAGAGTCTCACTACTTTCACCTGGTCAGATATCCAGTATGTTTTCTATCTTTTCTCTAGGGATCTCAAGTATCATATCAATACGATCAAGTAATGGCCCAGAAATCTTCCCCTGATATCTTTTGATCTCATTATAGCTACATTTGCAGGGTATCTCAGGATCATTGTAGTAGCCACACGGACTCGGATTCATTGTCGCGACAAACATAAAGTTAGCAGGGTATTGGACTGTACCAGTGACACGAGAGATAGCGATAGTTTTGTCTTCCAATGGTTGTCTGAGTACTTCCAGGGTTTCTCTCGGGAATTCTGGCAATTCATCAAAAAAAAGTATGCCTTTATGTGCCAGACTGATCTCTCCAGGAGTGAGATTTTTCCCTCAACCAATGATTGATATCTTGCTAGCGGTGTGATGTACTTGACGAAAAGGACGTTGGGTGATAAGAGGGTTTTGTTTGCTTAATTTACCTACAAGAGAATAGATCTGACTGACTTCGAGTATCTCATCAAACCCGAGAGGAGGTAATATACTTTGGAGAGCTCTGGCTAACATGGTCTTCCCACTTCCTGGAGATCAGACCATCAAGACATTATGCAATCCTGCTGCCGCTACACACAGAGCTCTCTTGGCGAGAAGTTGTCCCTTGATATGAGCAAAATCAGCAGCAATATCATGAGTGACTGTATATAATTCTTCGACTGATGATGTGACTTGGTATGGTGTGATAGCTTTTGATCAGAAAAAATGTCGTACTATTTCATTAAAATGTGATATAGGGTAGATGGTGATACCGTCGATATATTCGACTTCATAGATATTGTCTGCTGGGATGAAAAAGTCTGTATATCCATCTCTGATGGCAGTGAGTACACTTGGAAGGAGTCAATCAATACGTTTTACCATCCCATCAAGTCATAATTCTCAGAAAAAAAGAGCTTTTCTGACGAGGTCATCATTATTGCTTGGACAGTCTTTGCAGAGCATGAGGAGAGCGACTGCCATCGGGAGATCAAAACGAGTCCCTTCCTTACGAATGTCACTAGGAGCAAGATTGAGGATGATCTTTTGTGCTGGGATCTCGACATTACAATGACGAAATGTTCCTCTGATTCTTTCTTTACTTTCTTTGATCGCTGCATCAGGAAGTCCGATGATATCGATAGTGGGGAGTGATCTATTGGTATCTGCTTCGATGATGATCTCGTGACCTTGGAGTCCTATGTTGGTGTATGTTTTGATTTTTTGGATCATAACAGAAATGCTAAATTATAAATGTTGAATTTTAAATGTTTTAATGTCTTAATGATTTTCATGATTGTAATGTTCTTCATAGTATAATGGTAGACTTTTTTTTCATCTTCTCTTGACTTTAGAGTCTATTTGCATATATTACTGGTCTAAAATAAAAAATTAACCAAAAAACCAAATTATGAAAAAAAAGTAAGTCAAAAAAATTGAAACTGGTATTATAATCCAGGACTATCTCTGAATAAGAGTAAGTTAAATATAACAAAAAACCAAATAAAACAAAAATTAAAAAATTTAAAATTATGTCAGAAAAATTTTTAAAAATCAATTTAACAGAAGGCTCTAAAGACATTAGTGATGTGTTTGTAGAGAATGTAAAAAGCAAAAGACTTCATGAATTATCAACATTACTAAAAACTGAAATTTCGAATTTCAGCGTTGAGAGAAGATCACACAAGAAAAAGAAAATGCTTGACCGCATTAATGTTGTGGTCGACAGAATGTGTAAAAATCTTAAAATTCCAAATGTAGAAGATTTTGAGACAAATCCTACAATATTATCTATTGTAAAAATGTTGCAAGAAGTTGATCTGGCATTTGAAGTAGTAGATGAACAAAAAACAGTGGTGGATTGTTCTCTCATTACTGCAGAAGCAGTTGCTTAAAACTTAATTAACAATTAAAATCTAAAGCCTCTGCGTATTGCGAGGCTTTTGTTTTTGAGAAAAAACTAGCACATTTGCTAGTCCTTTTTTTTATGAGAAATTTACGAAGCTAATCTCTCAAATACTCTATCTTTTCCCATGACTTGCATCATACTATAGAGATCAGGAGTCTGTTTGCTGGCAGCGAGTTGGATACGAAGCCACATCGCAAGATCACCAACCTTTCCGACTCGCCTACCGTCAGGTAAGGTAGATCCTCCTTCTTTGAACTCTCCATTGCTACTAGCAAATCATAATCCTTTCCCAATTTCTTTGAGTTGAGCGAATCGTTCTTCCTTTGTTAGAGTGAGATCGAGTTGTTCTTTGTAGATAGATATAAATTGGTTCGCTAATTCTGGTGTCATCATCTCTGGTTTATCTACCGTGGTAGATCGTGTCAATTTTTTATATTCTTCATCAAAGAAAAATCTTACTTGTGATTCGACATCAGCATAGGTATTAAATCTCTTTGGATCAAGATCTGTATGGCGCTCTATACTCATCGCTGCGAGCGCATAGTCAGGGTCTGAGTTGATGAGTGTTGCAAAGTCTGGACGATAGCTCGTTGCCCAAGCAAGTGTCTCATCAAAGAGTTGTTGATTGGATATTTTGGACAGATAAAAATTATTGATAAAGTTACATTTATCCATATCAAATATAGATCATGATGATCATATCTTTTCAAGCTTCATCTCAAATTCACTATAGTGAGATTGGGGATTTGTTTTTAACCATTCTTCAAAGTTGGAATTAAGTAACGATAATGCAAATGAAATAATCCCATCTGGTGCATATCATTGTTCAAAAAGATATTCTACAGCAGATTCAGGATCATGTCTTTTTGAGAGCTTGCGTTTTTTTCAATTATCAAGTTTAACAATTGGTGGGAGATGACATCGTTTTGGTGGTGTAAAACCAAATATTTCATATAAATTAATATGCAATGGAACAGAAGTTAGTCGTTCATCAGACCTAATCACATGAGTAATTCCCATCAAATAATCATCAACTAACATAGCAAGATGATAGGTAGGCAAATTATCAGTTGATTTAAGTAAGACTGTATCATTATTGTTTTCTGGCATAGAAACTCTCCCTCTGTTTATGTCTTCAAACACAACTCTTTTTGTTGGATCTCCCATAGAACGCAATCTTAATACAAAATCTTTGTTTTTTTTGTATTGTTCGATATATTCTTCGATAGTTTTGTTTCTCCAAAGAGCATAATTACCATATATTCATGGTGCTTTTTTTGTTTTCATCTGTTCCTCACGAATAGATTCCATTTGTTCACTACTCATCCAGCATGGATAAGCAAGCCCTTGTTCTACAAGATGTTTTGCAAATACTCTATATAGATTTTTACGATGAGACTGGATATAAGGACCATAATTTCATATATCTTTACCATCTTCTTTTGATGGTCACTCATCTATTGTAATACCTATTTTTGCAAATACATCAATTAGCAAATTAATACCTTCATGAATAAGTCTTTTTTGATCTGTATCTTCTATCCTTAAAATAAAAATACCTTTTTTTTGTTTTGCAAACATATAATCTACTATAGCTGTATATATTCCTCCAAAGTGAATAAACCCAGTCGGACTTGGTCACATTCTTACAACTACTTGATCTTTTTTCCTTGGAGGATACTTTCTTTCAAGATCAGTAATGGTTTCTGTCACATCAGGAAAGAGAAGATTAGCTAAGTCAGTATTGTTCATCAGGTTGGTAAAGTTATAAATCTACCTGTCGGTAGACAGGGTTTGTAAGGTTATAAGGTTTATAACTATTTGTACTCTCAATTCAAGTCAGATAGTTTTTTTTGCAAAAAGAAAAACACAAGATGAATACATCTCGTGTCCTTGGTAGGGGACATCGAGTCCGATGCTTATCAAACCATCGGTGTGATATCATACCCTTGAGTATAGTATCACACTGATAACTTTATAAGAACTACTCGATGTCCTCTGTGATTGGCATACAGGAAGTGCTTGGTAGATATTCTCTGTATAATGCGAGGAAAACCTCTCCATAAATACCTACAACGCAGAGGACAGTGTGGTGAAGCCAATGCATAAGTATTGTATGTTGATATAATACTATGGATTTTTTTATAAAAACAAAAAAACACTCCATTATGAGTGATTTAATTGTATACATATCTTATATATTATACATAATATATTTATTGACTTACTTCTAAGTATTGAATTGAGTCTTTTTTGAGAAGTGGATTGAAATTGATAGTACTTCGTAAATCACTTTGTAAAGTCAGAGTATTAAGTTTGACTATATTATAATTAAAATTTGTTTTTTCCTGTTGTTTGCGTACTTGGTCATAATAATATCATTCTGTAGATGATATGTTTACTGTGATAATATAAATCAATAAACTAGTACACAATGTACTGACGAGTAATCCTACTTTGAGAAAATCTGTAGAGAATATATTTCTCCATAGCATATGTTTATTGCTATTTTTTTTAACAGATTTGATATTATCATAGGGGAATACACAGTTCATAGCTTTATTATTGTAATAAGATAAGTAAATGATTTAATTCTTTTCTATAATTCTGAGTTTTGCACTTCTCGATGCTTTGTTTTTCTCAATTTCAGTTCGGTGAGGTTTTATAACATGTTTGGTAAGTAGAGTATAATTCTTTTCTTCAGAGAGTTTTTTAAAGTGGTATTTAATCATACGGTCTTCTATGCTATGAAAAGAAATAATAGCACATCTTCATCCTGGAGCCAGTATATCATCAAGTATCGCTATAAATTCATCTATATGTTTAAATTCATCATTGGTCGCTATCCTGATGGCTTGGAAGACAGGTGCAAGTTCTTTTTTACCGATTTTTATTTCTCTAAGGAGGTTAGTAAATCATTGTGTGGTTTTTAAAATTGGATTGGATTTATTATTACTGATCAAGGTAGATAGAGTAGTAGCTCTTTTTTCTGTAAAGTCAGAATACGCCATAAACCGACGAGTCATCTGTTCTCAAGAAGAACTCTTGATAATCTCGTATGCGGTCTTACCTGTAGTACTATCAAATCTCATATCGAGAGGTCATTCTGACTGAAATGAAAACCCACGATCAGGGTCAGTGACATGTTCCCAGTTGATACCAAGATCTAATAGGATAAAATCAACAGTATGTTTTGGGATATATTGAGGTATATGAGCATACGTGTCATTGATATAATGTATTCAAATATGAGTATGTCATCATATATAGTCAGATATATATTGTTTTCCATGTGATAATACAAGACTATCTCTATCAAATCATCGTATAGTAAGTGGTTTTTTTTGTTGGCTATACTGTTCAATAAATGCTAGAGTATGGCCACCATGTCAAAATGTTCCATCTACAATACATTGTGTATGTGAAGGTATCATATCGACTATTTCTTTTACGAGAATGGAAGTATGTCTTTTATACATTGCTATAGTAAGTATGTGCTAGTAAAATATCAAAATATTCTTTCACTATCTATGAATTGCTTATGATGTTTATTGGTAGATCGTTAGTCTTTTAATTTGTTGTTTATTAATATCTGTATGTCATGAGAATATTCTTCATCTATATGCATGAGCTCATCGGTAAATTCTTTTTTTTCTTCGTCCGATAGCGTATTCCATGTTTGTTGGATAAGAGTATCAATTTGTTCTATGGATAAATTATGAATATGTAAATCTTCTTTCATAGAATAAGACACAAAAATAAATAATAAGTACATCTATATGTAAAGAAAGAAATCAGAAATGCAAACAAAAAAACAAATACCATATGATATTTGTCTTTTATAAAGTATGTTGACTGTTTATATTATGCAATTACTTCTTCTTCAGCGTTTTCTGATTTTTTAGCTTTTATTTCTTCTCCCTTTACAATAATATGCATATCTTTTTCAATATTATTATATTGGAATGGGATAGTGTATTCTCCTATTTGAGTAATCTTTTTCTTCATTTTGAAGAAATGATCTTCAACTTCAACTCCATAAGTTGATTTGATTTGATGACTAATATGAGTAGGATCAATCTTTTCGTAGAGTACTCATTTTTCATTTGTTTTCATAGCAAATACTAATCCGTTATCATTAGCGATTTTTTCAAATACAGATGCGTATGTCTCTGATTTTTTAGCTTTGTTTTTTGTCGCTGATTCCATCTTATTTTTGAATCCATGTAAGGCATCTTTATCTGCCAATACTGCTAATCCTTTTGCAAATAATACGTTTTTAGCGAAAATTGCTTTTACTTTGACAACCTCGTATTTCTCTCCAAGATGTTTGTTTGATTCTAAAAGAATAACGCTGATTCTTCTGTCGATTCTTGCTGGTTTCTTCGCCATCTGTAATGGTACAGTAATGATAATAAAAATGTAACACTTTATAATAGAGAAATACTATCTAAATTGCAAGATAATTTTATAGAAAATATTGTATATGATGATCTCTTGCAATAGACTAATAAAATCTCTATATATTTATTGTTTTACTTCTTACTTTTGTTTTCATGTCAAAAAAATTATTACTTCTGGCTTTCCCATTATTAGCAATTGTTAGTGGATGTTTTGGATCGTCTGATGACACATCATTACCAATTACTACTTCTACAGAATCTTTATCTTGAACTACTGCCATGACTGATATCCCTACACCATCATTAGAAGATTGTAAAAAATCGGTAGATGAATATCTTACTACTACAAAATCTTTGAAAATAGACTCTAGCAAAAAAGTTGCAAAAGATACTACTCTTGTCGTAGATTATGTCGGTAGATTGGCTGATGGTACGGTATTTGATACATCAGTAGAGTCTGTAGCAAAAGCTTGTGGACTATATACTGCTCAAAGAAATTATACACAATGACTTGAGTTTACGGCTGGTGCTTGACAAATGATTGCAGGTTTCGATGCAGGAGTGATTGGTATGGCTACCAATGAGACCAAGACTATCACTATTGTATCAAAAGATGCTTACGGTGGAGATACTGTATCTTTTCCTATAGAAAATCTTCCTACTAAACCTGATGGTTCTGCCTACACTGTAGGAGAAAGTATCATGACCATGAATGGAGCAGTAACAATAGAATCACTGACTGATAAAGAATTTACTATCAAAAATAATCATCCTCTGGCTGGTAAAGATCTCATCTTTGATATCACTATTAAGACTATCAAATAATTTTAATTGTAAAATACAAAAAAATATTCTATCTCTGAGATAGAATATTTTTTTTACAAATCTTTTCAAAGAGTTCGCAATATGATTCGTAATTAATAGATATCTTATGATTATGGTTGTTGTTTTTGCCGTTCGTTCATTCGTTTATTCTTTTGGTAATGGCATCAGAGAGAAGTACGGTTTTCCCATAAGGAATGAAACTATGTTTTTTACTGTCTAATACTTCAGGTAGCGCACCTACTTTACTCACTATCAGAGATAATCACATAGCTTGCATTTGAACAGCAGTATAGCAAAATCATTCACTCATCGATGGGACGATACCAATATCAGCACTTGCCATCCAGAGTCTCAGTGTCTTGTCATCTTGTACTGGATCTATCCACAGGATATGATGATGGAGATTATTATTGATGATATGATCTCTGGTGAGTTTTATGTGATCTTGGGTGTCGGATAAGTAGAGATGTGATGTCTTTGGTGCGATGATGATGAGTATAAAATCAGGATGCTCTTTAATGATATCATTCATCGCTTCGATGAGATAGGGTAGTCATTTTTCGTAACCAAGTCTCCCCACAAACAATCCGATACGTGATTCCGTCAGATGGTGTTCTTTTTTGAGTTGTGTGATATCGTCTCTCTCTACCTGCGAGATATTCCAAAAATTACTATCTATCTGGTTATAGATGACGGAAAGGGATGTATCTGACACGTGATGGATGTCTTGGATCATTGTTTTGGTAGAGTGAGATACGGTGACGATATGATCTCGTTTGATTTTCAAAAGTAATCGTTCAAATCAGATATACAATAGAGCTTTCTTTCCCTTGATATGATATCGCAATCTATCGTAGATTTCATGGATAGTTATCGTGCAGGATTTTTTATAGATCTTGGATAATATCCATGCAGGTATCGATGCAGTGAAGGTGGAAGTATGGATATGATCGATAGATCTCATGATGGTTTTGTGTTGTAGTCACCAGAGGAGAGCTTGCCAGAGGATGGTTATTCTATTGGTTCCTACTCTATAGATGGTGACACCTTTTCTTTTTTCTATCTTGGGTAATTTCGTATCATGATGAGAGGTAAGGACAGTCACACGATATCCTTTTTGTACACAAAAATCTATCACATCATCAAATAATGTTTCTATTCCTCAGATATATGGTGGGAAATAATCGAGTACAAAGAGAATGTGCATAACGAGGTGGTGAGTTTTGAATGATAAATTCTGAATATTTACCTATGAAACAATGAACTATAAATAAGTCTAATAAGAATCTTGAAAGCACTCATATTACTTTGTCATTTTTGGAGACTATATTCGGTATATTTGATATGGACTGGTATCTCTACAAATCTGAGACGGTAATGACGGATAGATTCGATGATATCATTTTGATAACTAAACCAATCAGAAATTATTTTTATTTTTGGTATCGTGCTGATATGATACATCCTATATCAGGTCGGTACATCAGTAATTCGTAGTCCATTAAAGATATAGGTTATGATCCTTGCTCCTCGTAAAATAATTTTTCTCATCCAAGGCATGTTTTCTGTAGAAGCTCATTGTACAAATCTACTACCGATGATAATGTCATATCTATTGTTGTCAGCATATTTCATAAATGTCTTCATATCATCAATATCCATCTGCCCATCAGCATCATAAGTTACACATCGTTTTACTCATAATGAAAGACCAAAGCGTGAAGCAAAAGTAAATAGAGTCTTGTTGGCTGCTCATGGTCATCTATTGATTGCGTGATGAAGTCAGATAATTATTGCTTTTTTTTCATATTCTTTGATGGTAAGATTAATGACTTGTTCAGTATCATCTTTCGATCAATCATTTACGATCACGATCTTTGAAAATCCAGCATTAATGATCTCATCAATGACTGTGCGTAATACGCTTGCCTCATTATATGCTCTTATCAAAAAGATATAATTGTCTTTAGTTGTTGTTTGTTGTATTATGGTTGTGTTTATATTAGTGTGAAGCTTGTATTCACGGAGAGCATGTCAAGTACACAACCTTGTGAGTTCTTGTTGTTGATTAATAAGATTTTGTAACAATGAAAAAAATACAAATACTAAAAATATAATAGAGATATAGACGAGAAAATCAGATCATTTTGCTACACCTACCATATGACCAAGAAGATCTAATATATTTGGATATATGGTCGCAAGTATAATACCACTGATTCATCATATAAATACTAATGCGTGAAAGATACGAAGTCTATTTCTCTTTCGTGCATCGATGATGATATAGAGCAAAATAATAGCACTACCGACAAGAATAAGCTGTAAAAGTGTAAGATTCATGTTGTGTTTACCATAAGAAATAGATACTATCTATAGTAATCAAACACAATAAGTATGCAAATGATATTTTAATTTTATATAGTGATATGACAGAAACTTCTCATTATTTTAATCAATCATCAATTGACCCATCATATTACTTTCCTGTTCGTGGTTTGATTGACAAACAAATTTTTTCAGTTGTGTCAGCAAAATGACTCTTTTCTGCGACGGGTTTTGATCTGGGGACGAGGATATTACTCAAACATTTTGTTTTTTCTCATAAAAACCAAGTATCAGTATTAGATTTTGGTTGTGGATATGGTTTGGTTTGTGCTTTTATAGCTTCCCAATATACACAAAAGAAAATTCCTGACATCACACATCTTCATATCGATGCGTGTGATAGTTCACCATTGGCAGTCGATGTTACAGAGACTAATCTCAAACCATATATCAGTAAAAATCTCACTCACCATACTCTGTGCTCTCATCTGCTGTCAGATAATTACTTTTCTGATAAAAAATATACTACTATCATCACCAATCCTCCATTTAGTGCTGGCAAAGCTATTGTCAAAGAATTTATCCAGTCGGCATATGATCATCTCTCAGAATGATGAGTATTGTGGATGGTAGTACCTACCAATAAATGAGCAAAAAGTTATGTCACTATCACAGAATCAATTTTCTGACAAGATAAAGTGCATATTGTCGCTCTAGAAGCAGGATATAGAGTACGAACAGCTACAAAATAATATATTATATATAAAAAACACTCTTATGGTATAAAAAAGTATCTTCTTTTTTGACAGAAAATAATAAATATTTATACTTACTTATGTATTTATTTTACTATTCTGATCCATATGCCAGAAGAAACTCTACAATTAAACCAGCAACAGACATCATCATCTGTACTTACCTTAGAGATTACTACGTTGGTGGATATGATGGCTACCAATGATTCTATATCAGATTTACATATCTCAGCGGGAGATTATGTAGCATATAGAATCAATGGAGATATCGTGAAACAGCTACAGTTCTGAATTATATCCACTGAGTTTATGGAATTGTTTCTCAAACATTTGATGCAATCAGATAGTGATAAAATTGCAAAATTTTGGTCTGAAAAAGATATGGATTTTGCCTATATTGCAAAAAATGGTATGTCATACAGAGTAAATGCTTTTATGAAATTATGAAAGGTAGCTGTTGTAATGAGAAAAATTAATGCTGAGGCGAGAGCTCTTGATGCTTTGATGTATGAAGATATTGCCACAAGCTTAAAAAATAATATTCTTGCTCGTAAAACGGGGTTGTTTTTGGTGACTGGTCCTACATGATCTGGTAAATCAACTTCATTAGTAGCGATGTTAGAACATCTCAATCACACAGTAAATGCTCATATGATTACTATTGAGGATCCTATTGAATTTGTATTTAAACCAGATAAGTGTCTTATTTCACAGAGAGAATTGTGATGAGATACGCGATCATTTCTCAATGCATTAAGATCAGCAATGAGAGAAGATCCAAATATTGTCTTCGTTTGAGAAATTCGTGATGCAGAAACCGCTGAAGCAGCACTTAATCTTGCTGAGACAGGACATATCGTATTCTCTACACTTCATACTTCATCCGCATCTTCTACTATCAATAGATATATATCGTTATTCCCACCTGAAATTCAGTCTAGTGTATCAGATAGATTGGCAGATGCGCTGTCAGGAGTCTTAAGTCAATTTCTTATCAAAGCAAAAGATGAAAAATCTAGACTATGACTCTATGAATTTATGATCAATAATACAGCCGTTAGAAACAATATCAAGAAATGAGATATTAGAGGTATTGATAATATTATTGAAACTTCATCTAATCAAGGTATGATTTCTATGAAATCATATGCTGAGAGATTGGTAGCACAATGACTGATAGATGAAAGTAAAGTAAACTGGTTATTTCTATCATCAAATAATATATAAAAAGTCAAACCATAATCATAACAATATATTGAGATTTATACCTAGTATCATATCCTTTATCATTGTAATTTACTTTTAATATAATACTCTCATGCCAATTGATTTTATGACTGCTATGAAAGAAGCTATCAAAAAACATCTTCCTGTCGATCTTCATGAAAAAGCAGTAGCATTTACTATACCCATTGAATTTATTGAAAAGTTACCAGGATTGGTTGTCCTTTTGTTAAATTCAAGATCTATGAATGAAGCAGCTGAGAAACAAAGTTGGTTTAATCTCTTACCATTGATGACAGATGAACAGATCGATAAATTGAATGATATTTTGACCAGAGAGAAGCAAAAACTTGAAGAAATAGAAAAAAAATATGAAGATAAAAAATTAGAGATCAAAAAGAAATATCTTATGAAACGACAAAATATGTGATATATCAAAAAGATGGAAGATATTAAATCAGCTGAGTCAGTAGTCTCTATTCAAGAGCAACAAGAAGCTGATGCATTATTACAAAATTTATAATTTTTTTTCAGAGATGATAGCAGTAAAAAAATTCTTTCTTATAGTATATGCAGTGTTGTTTTGTATACCATTTACTGCATGGTTACAAAATGATATTTTGGATAAAGCGTTTCAGCCATCAAAAGATTTCGATCAAGTGATCAATATAGGTAATGATAAGAATGCTGTCGGTAATGAAATATTTCGTGGTAGCACAAATATCGATGGTGTGTCATTAAAAAAGGGTATTGAAACATCAGAAAATGCTCCTTTATTAGTGAGAATTACTCAAACCTTGTTAAGATTGACGATCGCTTTCTCTATCCCTGTATTGATTTGGATAGGAGTGAAAGTAATCAAATCATGATTGTCTGGTGGAGATATGAAGGAAGCTATCAAAGAAGTCTCTTGAGTATTAGTATGATTGGTGCTTGCACTCTCGGCTGTGGGTATTATTTATCTGATACAATCTATCGCTACCCAGTCATTAAATCTCTAATATTAATTTTTATTTGACTCATACAATGAAATTTATTATCCCAGTATTCTTATTTACTCTGATATCATTGTCGGTAGATGCCATAACCTTGACCTTACCGGCTACTGATGGCAATAGAGATATTATTTTGACGTGACCTACTCAAGTAGAAGGACAATCAGATTTGATTGTCTGATATATCCAGTTGATAAATCAATATCTTTGGTTTGCAATGATAGTACTCTTATTTGTATTATTGATATGGATATGATTCAAATTGATGACTAATGAAGCAGGAAGTGATAATGCAAAAAAAGTACTCAAAGATGGAATGTTATCAGCATGAGCAGGTATTATTATTATTATGTTGTCTTATACGATAGTAAGATTGGTCATTAATTTATTATAATCATAAGAAGCATGGTCTTCTTTTTTTTGAAGATGATTTTTTAGTGTGGGATAAGAAATCTCTTGTTATAATAGGTGATATGTTTGAGATATCAGACAAACCAAATAATATCTTCATCTGCAAGATATCCTGATAATAATGCCATATCTTTGTCTTCAGTCCATGTGCTTCGATTGTTGAATCATATATACATATAGTCTTGGTTGTCGTCAAGCAAAACTCGCAATGCTAATATATCTTTGTGAGTATAGAGTATATCTTTGATAATCTGTGCAAGAAGTTGTGCAGCAGGTCATGAAAGCTGTGCGATAGTATGACAATAGATCGCTATGAGATTGTCGCTATGATAATCTTTTTGATGAGAATCTTCACAAGAGATAATATATTGCATATACAAAATACATCAAAAAAGTGTCTCTTTGAGCATAGCAAATAATCCTAATATCAGAGGAGATTCATAATGGAGAAGGATCCCTGATACAATAAGTTTATCTTTGGTTTTTTCAAATATCCAAAAGTCTAAAGCATACATACGATCCTTGATAGTAATGACTTCCTCACTAGTAGTATACGCGATTATAGTGTCAGAAATAGTCGTTTTGTTTCCTATGATATCATATGGTCTATAGATATGTTCTAAAATCTTACGATCTTCTGTCTTGATAAATGAAGTGATTTTATCACCAAACAATGTTTTGAAAAGCTCTAAAATCTCAGGTTTTTTGATATAGAGTTTGATTTCACTTTTATAACTATCTTGAAGCAATATGGATCGGCAACTTTCATTGTAGAGTTGGATAATAAAGAGATTAGATTCGTGAGAGATGACTGATGCTTTGGTTGGTAATATAAAGCTATCTTTACCAGACCTTACATGATTGAAAATATATTGATAATAAAAGACATTTTTTTCATAGAGTGTGAAAAATTTCGCATAAAATTGAATACTTTCTATTTGAGATCCAAATAGAGGATAATATGTTAATAATGCACGTAATAATGATCATTTATGGACTCTCAGATATCAGCTGTCTCATTTTGCTACCCAAAACCCACCTACAAATGAGATATAAAAATTAATCAATCTATCTAAGGTAATAGTCTGAATATGTATGTTTCCTGGTAAAGAATCGATATCAATCTGATCTCCTTCGGAAAGAAAAGAAAGAAATTCATCCATATCTTCTTCTGATGGGATATCAGTAATAGTGTGATCTGTTGTGTTATCTTTAAATGTTTTTATCTTTGCTTTGATATAATTTTGTAATCAAAAGAAAAAATTCTTCTTCAATGATGCGAATTCTATACTATATTCTATACATTCTTTGACTCTCTCTCCAGAGATGATGAAACTTTCCATCAATTCACTAAAATGTGCAGGTTCATAGAGTGTAGATAAGATATGTTTCGATATAAATTTTCCTTCATTATCACCAAACAGGTATCTAATAAGAATATCAGCTGGTATGATAAGGTCAATGATTTTCTGTTCTATAGGATTGAAAGTAGTACTCTGACACAGATCAGCGTGAAGTTCTAAATATTGTTTAGTATATTTTTCATGTATTTTATGTTGTAATTCACCAGCAAACAACCATTTGAGTAATTCTTGATAGTCATCATTGATGACGTAAAAATATTCTGATAATTCTCTAAAAATATGAAAAAGAGCAAACAATGTCTTCACATCATCTATGAGGATGTTTTTGATCCTTGTATACGTTTCGGGATCGAGAAGAGTACCAGTATTTTCAAATACTGTCTCATAAAACGACCAAAACACTTTTACAAACCAATCATATTGCTGTTTACGATCTCCTGTAGGAAATACTTTGATCTTTGCCACAAAGATAAATACTAAGAAATATATCGTAAAAATAAAATGGTTGAAATACATATCATCTTCATCTTCAAAAAGATCTACCGTCTGTGCAGCAAAAAGCAATGAAAGACCAGTAGCGATGATATTGGGTGTATAGGATTTATATCCGATAAAATTTGCAGAACTGTTATAGGCATAGTAGATATCAATATTTTTGACCGTAATAGTTGGATCATCTCCGAAACCTATCCTGACATCAAACGAATCCAAACTAATATCAAATAAGTTGAGCTTGTAATGTTCGGCCATACGTCTGTTGATCAGTCAGAAAAACTGTTTTGAAGAGACAAATGAGACAAACATACTCGCAGGATTCATCCCAATCTGTACCATCGCTTCTTTAGCAAAAAATGAAGACAATATCTTCTTAAATAATACAGTATGATGATTTTTTGGTCATGGTTTTCTCTTGCCAGCCATGGAATATGATGATGATAAAGTGTGCTATTTGTGCTTGAAGATTATAGTGATTTTCGTTATCATATACAAGATTAAGTAAGTAGAAGAGTAGAAGCAGTAAAAAAGTAGAAGAAGTATTATCTCTTTTAGTGTTGCTACTCTGTAACTTTTTTGCTCTGTTGCTTTTGTTGCCTTTTTACCTCTGTTACCTCTGTTACTTTTGTTATCACGAACTCCATTCATCGACCTCTTTCTCCAGATCAATAGTCAGATCAATCTCTCCGCGATTAGAGATGCAGAAGGTGTCTATACGAAACATATCCTCGATAGTCTAGAACTGACGAAAGTTTTGAATTTGTCAGACTATAAGACTTTGTGCGATGTTGGGACTGGTGGAGGATTTCCCTTGTTAGCATTGTCTCGTTACAATCAGGAGCATCACTGTGGACTAAAACTCACTGGTATCGATGCTCGTCGTAAAAAAATCGATGCGATCAATAGTATGATACAAACACTATGACTTCCTGACACGAAGGTAGTCTGGGCGAGAGCAGAAGAACATCACAGTCAGTATGATATCGTCACTGCCAGAGCAGTCGCTTATGCTGACAAGATTATACCACGATGTGTTCCCTTGTGTAAAACATGATGATTGATTTGCCTGTATAAAGAGATCAAACGAGAAGAGAGAGATGAGATTATCCTTCAATGTAAAAAAAATAACCTGACGATAGTACAAGAATATCGTTATAGATTGTTTTCTATCTGATCGGTAGATAAAGAATGAGACCTGCCTGACGGTAGGCAAGGTATAGAGAGAGTGATTTATGTATTGAAGAAATAGTGGTATATACTTTATTGGTACTTTTCATATAGGATTTTTCAAGTGAGATAGAGAGCAATAATACAGTTTAGTATAACGATATAATAATATCAATATATCACGATCATAAAATCTATCACCGTTTTTTCAAAAAATGGAAGCAAAATTATTATCAAAAGTATAACGACTGTTCGTTTTTTATGAAAAAATACCCCTATTGAACTGATTAGTAAAGCAAAAACGATAGAGAACATAAGAATATATGATACAAGTAGAGATTGTTGAAATGTCATTGCAAAAATAATGAATGCTCGATAGAAAAAATAAAGAAATTCCAGTGCAAATATCATTGAGATGATTTTATTGATGTGCATAGAGAGATGATTTTTACTTATTAGTAAAATTGTAAGTCGGATAGAAAATTTGCAAATACACAAGTAAATTACTTCTTCTGGATAGGACAACTCGAATATCAGAAGAGAGTATACAGTCCACAATATCCTACTAGACTCGTTGCTACTAATACACCAGCTATTATAAATAAGACGATCGCTAGTGTACCACTGATAATACCAAGATACCATAATACAGCGATAAGGATTGCAAGTACGATTCTGATGATCTTGTCTGTCGTACCGATGTTGTTTTTCATGATGAAGAGGATTGAAATAAAAATCTATCCTCATTATGGACTATAGACTAGTAATTACAAGAGATATTGTTATTTACTTACCTGATTTGGTTCTATTACAATTTTTACATAACATCTGACAGTTTTCACTCGTGGTCTTTCCTCATGCATGTCGAGGTGTGATATGATCTGCTTCCATCTCACTGAGTTCAAAGTGTTCGCCACAATGTGTACAGATACCTTGCTGTCTCTCATAAGTTTCTCTTTTTTGTTTGTCAGTAAATGCACGGATACTGAGATATTTTTCAAGTCCTGTGATCACATACGAGTAGATCCCTGATTTTTTGGTCACATCTTCGTCTTGCATCAGCAGTTTTATCTTATCCTCAATCGTACTAGAATCAAAAGCACCATCTTTATAATTATTGTAGAGAGTTCACCAATTTACTCCTTTCATCTCTTTACGATAATTTGGAAATACTACTTTGATCCAATTGATTACACTAGTAAAATAGAGCCATAATTCATTCGCATTTGGATTGTGTTGATGTTCTGCCATGTACTGTTCGATGTTGTCATCACTCAACCATGAGATCACGGTCTCCAGATATTCTTGACGGATAGGAGAACCATTCATATAGTCACTACCTAATCCATACGCAGCACAACCTGTTTTAGAAAAATATCTCTTCGCATCGGTGAGCCATGTTCCTGTATAGATTGCATTTCTGAGTTCTTGATCGGTGAGTTTCTCTCCTGCGATGTTGATCGTCTTAAATCGATCGAGTTTCTCTTTATCAGTTCCTTCACAGAAGTAGACCATGAGTTTATAATCAAGTATTTGATTTTTTTCTGTATCTTCAAGATTGTGAAAAAATTGATAATTGAGCGAAAAATTACCTGTGACATATTCACAGATACTAATACTTCTCTGCTGTCCATCGAGGACTTCATAGCTCTCATCACCGTTGCTGACTCGATACATCACATTGAGAGGAAAATCTTTCCTGACGGTCTCGATGACGGCATCTCTCTGACGGTCTTTATAGACAAATTCGCGTTGATACTTTGGACGAATATTGAGTTTTCCATCATATCCTATAACTCCTTCTTCGTTATCATTACGATATCAGTTGGTAAGTTCTCTGATAGAAATTTCTCTGAGTTGGATTTTCATAGTTGAATATTATAAAAAATTAAAGTCTCTTATTCTTTATTAAAATTCTCACATATTTACGTTTTCATTTAATAATAGGACATCAACCTCTATCATTTTCATGTTTACAATAATGTAAATCATCTAAAATCTTTTGTGGTGCTGATGCTTTTGTGTTTCAACTAGCTTGCCATATAATTTCAAACTGTTCAGGATTATATTTATTGAGAAAAGTAATAGGAACACCCATGATTCAATCATAATCAATTGGTATATTATTAACTTTACTTACCTCAATAGCATCATAATTATCATATTTTGGATATTCTAACTCATTTCATTTATAATTTTTAAAAAGAATCAATTCTTGATGTCTTTTTGCAATATCTAGATTAGTCCATCGAACTACACTTTGCACAAAAGCACATTTTATTCAATTCTCAATCTTATGATAATTTTCATAATAATCAGGTATTCTAAACCAAATATTTCTTCAATCTAGTGTATCTCATAACCAAATTTTATTAGATTTTATAAAAGGAAAAATTTCTTTATAAGGCACAGCATTGTAATTTCAAAGAATAATAAAATTTTTATTATACTCAAATAATTGAGCCACATATTCACGAAAGAGTGAAAAGGGTGGATTCGTCACGACGATATCTGCTTGTTGTAGTATCTCAATACATTGAGGACTACGGAAGTCTCCATTTTGTTTGAGTGGAGTCTTGATCGTATCAAGTTTATTGATCTTGCTGTCTTCATTGATATCGGCTATAATCTCTAGTTTATATGAAGGTTTTTTATCTTCAAAATGTGTAGCAATAAGTTTTTTGAGTCAGAGATGTTCAAAATTTTGAGCAAAATAACTCCAAAAATTACTCTCTTCAGGATCATCACAATTACAGAAGACTATTTTATCTTTGAAATGAGCTTTGTAGTGTGCTAATTCTTTTTCAATATTAGAAATCTGTGTATAAAACTCATCTTTTTTTGCTTTATTAGCTTTACTTAAACCTGAATTTGATGCTTTGCTTTCCATCTATGGAGATATGATAAAATCCACTATCATGCAAAGTTTTTCTATTCAAAAAAGCACCCTGCATGTTTTGGGGTGCAACAACTTTACAAACTGTAGCGATAGCCAACAATCCAAAAATTTCCCCTCCACACACAAGATGCTTTAGTTATTTGGATATTGACTATCAAAAAACAGTTTGATACGTGTATCACTACATGATAGTTTATATAGTTGTTGCTCTTTCAATCTACTGATTTGAGACTGTAATTGCAACAAAAAACACAAACAAAAAATCTGAGTAGTGGTACTCAGAGAAGATTCTTTTAATTCCATCAATAATTGCATCGCTTGTATCGGTGTCATGGTGTTGATGTCTGTGGTATTTACTCTTCTTCATAATAATAGCTATAATCAATTCCTTTCATAAACATCTCACGGCTATGGATTTCATCAGTCAAGGCATTCTTCAGTAACTGCATGATTGTAGTACTATTGGTAGTACTTTCGACCATCGCATTCATATAATCATTTTTGCTGATTTGACTTCGATCGACACATCTTTGAAGTCTTTTTTTTAAGATCAGATCGAGCCAAATTCTTGCAGTTCTCCCATTTCCCTCCATAAACGGATGAGCGATATTCATCTCAACATATTTCTTTACAATCTCATCGAAGGTATCTTCAGGCATATTTTGAATAGTGATCAATGTAGTTTCTAAAAATTCTGCAGTTGCAAATTTAAATCATCACTTTGAGATATTTTTTTGTCTGATTTTCCCAGCAAAATTATATAAACCACCAAACAGATAGGCATGTATTTGTTTCAAACCTTTTACTGTCCCTGTTTCAAATTCATTGATTAAATTACTTTCAAATAACGAATAAGCCTTCTTTTTACTCTGACCATCGATACTATTGTCGCTATAGGTAAACCAATCTAGAAATTTAATTGCTTTATTATTGGGAAATTGTTTCGCTAAATTAATGATTCCATCGTTGTCGAGAGTGTCCGTTAAACGATATTTCCCATCTGGTGCTATTAATTTGAACTGGTTAGTGGTACTAACCAATTGAGGGTTTTCTTTTTTGAGTTTTGCTTTAAAATATTTCCAGTAATTACGGATTTTTGCATAATCGTTTTCTTCATTGACGATGCCTACTACATCAATTACAGAAAACCACCATTTGGAATATGTTTCATCCCAGATAGCTCTAACTTCTTTATCATGATAAGATCTGATAGAAATTTTATTGTGCATAGTATTGGTTGTATAAAAATTACCCCTTCAATTCCATCATCTTGATTAATAACTGCATCGCTTGTATCGGTGTCATCGTATTGATATCTGCGGTATCGAGGAGTGTGAGGATTTTTTGTAAACGAGCTGCCTCAATACCATCATACAAACCTCACCCCAACCCCTCTCCTAACAGAGAGGGGCTCTCCTCCTTGTGGGCATCCCTCTTCCTGTCAAGGAGAGGGACCGAGGGTGAGGTGTAAGACTTAAGATACTCCTTTGCCTTCTCCAAAATTGGTCTGGCTATACCTGCCAATCTCGCCACTTCTAATCCGTAGCTCTTCTCCATACCGCCAGGCAGGACTTTTTTGAGAAATATCACATCGTGATCGCTTTCATAGACTCCGACATGAAAATTATGAATATTGTCATACTGATCAGCGAGTGCGATGAGTTCATGATAGTGAGTCGCGACCAATACTTTACACTGGATCTGTGTAGCAAAATATTCGATGATCGCTCTAGTAAGACTCAGTCCATCATAGGTACTTGTTCATCTTCCGAGTTCATCAAATATTACGAAACTATGTTTGGTCGCATTATTGATGATATTGGCTACTTCGATCATCTCAGTCATAAAGGTGGATTGATTCTTTGCGATAATATCACCACTTCCTATACGAGCGAAGATACCATCAACAAGTCATATCTTGGCTTCACGAGCTGGTACAAATAGCCCACAATGTGCCATGAGTACGATCAGTGCATGTTGTCTTAAAAATGTAGATTTTCCACCCATATTTGGTCCTGTGATCAGATGGATAGCGTTGTCTATTTTGAGGTCGTTGGGGATAAACGAATCCATCACCCCAAGTTGTGCTTCGATCACCGGATGTCTTCCTTGGAGGATATCACATCATGAAGTCGAAGTGATGGTAGGTTGGCAGTACTGATGTTGTTTCGCAAAAATTCCCATACTGGTATAGACATCCAGATAGGCGACTGCTTCTGCAAGTTGTGCGAGATGATGATATTCACTTGTGATTTGTACTTGGAGATCTTTGAGGATGAGAAATTCTTGTTTGGCGAGTTTGTCTTTGGCTCAAAGAAGCTCTATCTGAAGCTGATCTAAGTATGGTGTACTATATCTTTGTCCAGTCTTGAGTGTCTGTCTTCTCTCAAAATCAAAATACTCATCTCATTCTACTTTCCTCGACTCTATGAGATTGATGTTTTTTGGTGTGACTTCGATCATATATCATTGATTTGATACGAAGATGATTTTTACTTCACTCGTGTCCAGATGATTGATCAGTTGTTGATGATATTGGAGGAGAATTTGATCAGCATGATGGACGAGCTTTCTCAATTCATCTACAGTCGGATCGTAGCTGGTACGGATATATTCATCGACATTGTTTCCTAGTTCATCGTCTGGTTTGATCGCTTCTTCAAGCAGTGTGTGAAGAGCAGTCAGATTATTTATTTTTAATTCTTTATCGATTGCAAGAAGTTCTTCCTGACATCCTTTCCCATTCCCTCCATACAATAAGGTATGAAGTGTAGATCTGATCCTCATAAATGATTGATAATGTGGAACTTTGTAGACAAGACTCGTCAACAATCTCGGAAGATCATACAAACCTCCCAATAATCTACTCAACGCTACTGCCTCATCGTATTCATCCATCCAATGAGCGATATTGAATTGTCTGGCAGTGATGTGATCACTTGTCTTGAGTGGATGAGCGAGGATAGATTTGAGTAATTTACTTCCTGAACTCGTCTGACACGTATCTAAGACTCAAAAAAGCGAATACTGACTGTCGTGGTCGTATGATGAATTGAAGAGTTCTAAGTTTTTGATCGTGACATCGTCGAGGAGTACATAGTCATGAGCACGATAATAACTGATACGATAGACAGTACTAATCTCTCTCTGTTGGGTAGTGGTGAGATAATGTAACAATAGAGCAAATGGAGTGCTTCTCTGATCAGCGAGTGCTTGTCAGAAGCTGGTCACTGACTGGATGTGTAACATCGAAGTGATAAATGAATCAGCTTGATCTAACATATCTCGGTATGCTACGACGGTGTTTGGTTGTGTTTTGAGTGATTCTGCGAGTTCTTTGATATAAGGAGATGTCTTATGTAAGATGATTTCTCTGGGTTGGATAAGATTGAGGATCTGATGTAAAGAATTAATATCTTCACAACTGGTCGTCCAGTAGTGTCCTTGTATAAAATCTCATCGTGCGAGATGGTATAAACCCCCCACCCCCCTTGACAGGGGGAACTCGTCTTTCGGAGAAGATGATGAGATAGAGAGGATATTATTTTCCGTACTTTGTTTCTCATCGATATACGTACCTGGTGTGATGATTGAAGTGATGGCACGTTGGACGATCTGTCCAGGTTTGGGTTCTGTCATCTGATCTGCGATCGCTACTTTGTATCCTGCTTTGATGAGTTTGGCGATGTATTTATCGATACTATGATAGGGCATCCCAGCCATAGGGATAGGATTGTCGCTCGTCTTATTTTTTGCAGTCAAGACCAGATCAAGAAGTTTGCTACACAGCTGTGCATCCTCCCAAAACACTTCATAAAAATCTCCCAAACGAAAAAATAAAACACAGTCAGGATGCTGTTTTTTGAGATCTACATACTGTTGCATAGCTGGAGTGAGTTTCATTGGCGATAGTATAGATATTTTGGTGTCAAAAATCAAGAGTCAAAAAAACACTATCGCAGTTGATAGTGATTAGTGTTTGTTATATATTCCCCGCCTCTCTTTTAAATTCATCATATTTATCATATTCAAGAATTATGATTTGAGGACAGAAAAATGTTTTTTGCACAAGCTATTGAAATATGCGATAAGGTTTTTTGGTTAAATAGTATTAAAAATTTAAAGAAATGGAAAAAATAAAAATATATCGGTGTCAATAAGTTTATCTCGCAATATCTTATATTTTAAAGTTGCATTATTGACAACAAATTGATATAAATTGAATTAGATTGTATACTTTTTTATATTAGTTTTCTACTTAATGTCTAAAAATTTCATAACAAACAAAGATAAGAAACTATCTGAGCTTATTTCTGATGTTATGCCAGACATTATATCTGCTGATTTTCTTGTGTGATTTTTCTATTTTTCTTGATTTCAAGAAATCTATAAAGAACTTAAAGATATAAACATTCGTGTTCTTGTGTGAATGGAAGTAGAGCAATGAATAAAAAAATCAATTCACGAATATACATCAGATAAAGAAATTAAGAAAAAAGAGGTAAAATCTAAATTTATTGAACAAATGAAATTATTGTTTGATAAAACAACATATTTTGATAATGCACATAGTCAAGAAGCTATAGATTTATTTATTGAAAAGATAAAAAATAAAACGCTAGTTATCAAAAAAACAAAAGATCCAAATCATGCAAAACTCTATCTTATGGAAAAATCAAAAGAACGTAGCGAATGAGGAAGTTATCCATGAGTGACTATTATTTGATCAAGTAATTTTACTTTTCAATGACTCACCAATAGAAATGAATTTAATTATATTTCTAGACAAGCGGATGATTTTATAAGTGCAAAAGAATTTTTTCAACAATTACGAGAGGATTCTCTTCCTATTACAGATGGTTGAGAAGATGATCTTTTGGTAAAAATGATATTGGAGCAAACTCATATAAAATTATCTCATCCTTATTTATTTTATATTAGAATATTAAAAGAATATTTTGATGTTTTTTATCAATCAATTAAAACTCCAAAAGAAATAACGAATAATTCAATGATGAATCTAACTTATCAAGTAGATGCTGTTAAAGAAGCTCTTTCTAAACTTAGTCAACACAATGGAGTAATTATCGCAGATGTGGTCTGACTTGGGAAAAGTATTATATGATCTACGATAGTTGCTAATTTACAGAGTAAGGCAATTGTAATAGCTCCACCTCACCTTATACCACAACGAGAAGATTATGGTAAGAAATTTTGACTTTCACTCGATATTTATTGACCTTGAAGTATTCATAAAGCATTATTAGATGATAGAGAATATAATACACATAATATTGTCATGGTAGATGAGGCACATAGATTTATCAATGCGCAGAATAAAGATTATTGATATCTTCATCAACTTTGCCAAGGGAAAAAAATCATTCTATTGACAGCAACTCCATACAATAATAAACCAGAAGATATATTTAATCTTATCAAGCTGTTTCAAATCCCCAAAGCATCAACATTGCATACCGAACAACTTTTGTCTCAAGAATTTTCTGAGCTTGAGAGAGAATATAAAAAAATATATGATGCAGACAAAAAAGCAACCGAACAAAATGATCATAAACAAAGAGAAGAGACAAAACACAAAGCAAAAGAATTGTCTCAAAGAATCAAACATCTCATCTCTCCAGTAGTTATAAGAAGATCAAGAATTGATCTTGAAAAAAGAAATATGTATCGTCTTGATCTAGAAAAACAATGAATTCAATATTCCACTGTAAAAAAACCTCACACACAGTATTTTCAATTGTGAGTATTAGAACAACAATATTGGCAAACGATAGAAGATCTCCTTGATCTTTGAACAACAATAAAAGAAAAGAAATTTAGTTGTGCGAGATATACGCCACTGCTTTATCTTGATGAAAAGTTGTTAGTAGAAGGGACAAAATATTATGATACATTTATGGGATTGTATGGTTATTCTATCAATCGTGTAGCAAGCAGACAAACAAATATGCCCTTATTTATTACAAGATTAGTAGTGTCTAGATTTGAATCTAGTCTATCAGCATTTCAAATTACACTCAAAAATATTATACTTTCTTATGAAGCATACGAAAAACGAATAAAAAAATGATATATTCCTGTAATTGGTAAGGGTACATTACCAACAGTAGAAGATATTGATGAAATGGAAATAAAAGAAATCATGAATGAATGATTGATTATACAATGAGACGAAGATGAGACACTACTTAATCAAAAACTTATTCAATATGATGGTTTTGTAGTGAAATTATCTGATCTGTCTGATGAGTTTCAGGATAACTTTTATAAAGATTTAGATTTTCTCAAGCAATTACAGTCTGAACGATCAGATATTGAACAAGATCCTAAACTTGTGTGATTTGTAGAGACATTACAACAATCATTATTGCAAGATCCTATAAGAAAAATTGTCGTATTCTCACAATATGCTGATACTATAAATGAATTATATCATCATATAGAAAAAGTATGATTGAGAGTCATGAAAGTAGTATGATGAATTAAATCTGAAAAAGAAAAAGATACTCTCAAATTAAATTTTGATGCATGAGTTGATAAAGCCAAACAACGTGATGATTATGATATCGTAGTAGCTACTGATAGTATATCAGAATGATATAATCTCCATAGAGCAGGTACAATTTACAATTATGATATTCCTTACAATCCGACAAGAATTACACAAAGAGTAGGTCGTATCAATCGTATCAATAAAAAAGTATTTGATGAATTGTATATCAATAATTTTTTTCCAAGTTCTACTGGAGAAAGTATTATAGGTATTGAAAGAATCTCAAAAATTAAGATACATATGATCAATAGTATTTTTTGAGCTGACACAAAGTTATTGGATGAAAATGAGACACTAGAATCTTATTATGAACATATATTACAAGAAGATGAATGAGATAGTACTGAATTGTCATGGGAAGTAGAATATCAAAATCTTCTTGATGATATACAAAATAACCATCCACAAGTCTATGATGAAGTCTGTAAATTACCCTTAAGATCGAAAGTCAGAAGAGATCATAGTGATCATAAAGACAAGATAGTAATGTTTGGTAAAAAATGAAGAGTCTTAGTCTATAAGATGATCAATAAACATACCAAAGAGACGTCTACTATAAACATAGAAGAATTGATCCACATGTTCAAAGCTGATCTAACAGAGAAAGCATTGCCAGTATCTGAATCTTTTTATCCACTCTATCATGAATTGGAATCATCATTATTTGTTATACAAAAAGATGGAATTATTGATAATGCAGCTACTATCAAAGCATTGGATAAAGTAAAACAAAATAGAGTGCATTTTGGTAATGAATATGTAGAATTATTGGAATATGTGATCAATAAACTTGATGGCTTGCCAGACGTATATTTAGAAATGATAAGAGATATCTCTCCTACTAATTATCTCTCACAGATAGCTAAGATCAAAAATACTGTTTCGTTAGAATATCTTCAACTGATGAAAGATATTGCAGAATGAAAAACCAAAGAAGAAGAACTTCTTATCTTTTCGGAAGAATTCTAATCTGTCATCACCATTGATTTTATATTGTGATATAACACACCATGTCTAACGATCTTGCTCCTCGTCATCAATTTATATCAAATATAGTAGATATCATTACAAAAGCACGTACTCAAACCTATCGTTCCATCAATCACATCATCGTTGAAACCTATCGAAATATATGACAAATGATTGTAGAAGAAGAACAACAATGAAATCAAAGAGCAGAATATGGATCATATCTTATACAAGAATTATCTAAAAGACTCACCAATGACTTTGGGCGTGGATTTAGTGAGCAAAGTTTGCAAAACATGAGAAAGTTTTTTCTTGCTTTCCCAATATCCTCCGCAGTGAGGAGAGAATTGACATGGACACATTACAAGATCCTTATGAGGATAGAACAGACTGAAGTTCGTGATTATTATCTCAATGATGCGATTGAAAGACAGCTCAGTGTCCGTCAATTGGAAAGGCAGATTCATACGTTTTCGTATGAGAGGACTCTCAACAATCAATCATCGCAAGAGTTGTCGCAAGAATTATCCAACGACACTCTTTCACCTAAAGACATTCTCAAAGATCCTTATATTTTTGAGTTTACGGGGATTGCACAAGATAGCATCTATCATGAGACAGATATTGAACATGCTCTCATATCAAACATAGAATCTTTTTTGTTAGAATTAGGTAAATGATTCACTTTTTATGCTCGTCAAAAACATATTCAGACCGAGACGAGTGATTTTTTTATTGATTTGGTATTTTACAACTATCATCTCAAGTGTTTTCTTATTATCGATCTCAAAACTGACAAGCTCAGACACCAAGATATCGGTCAGATAGATATGTATGTGCGTATGTTTGATGAGATGATTAAGCCAGCAGAAGACAATCCTACGATATGACTGATTCTCTGTGCTGATAGCGATGAGACCATCGTCAAATATAGTGTCCTCAATGATAGTCAGCAACTCTTTGCATCCAAATATCGTCTCTATCTCCCTACAGAAGAAGAACTCAAACAACAGATCGAAAGACAAAAAGAATTTTTTGATTATAAAGATCTCTAAATACATCTCTCTGCTTATTATTTTACCTTTATCTACTCTTCTATGGCTTGGAATCTCTTACAACAATATAATCCTGATCACTTTATCGATCGATGCTATACGATGCTCGATGATTTTGAGGAATTTGATGAACAAGATTATATTTCATTGTGATGACTCAATCTCAAACATATCACTTCTATCAAAAAAATTGGTGAATCCAAGGTACTAGAGGATCTCATAGTATTAGAAATAGAATATAATTCTGACAGTGATCCAAGAGTATGACTGAAGAAGGAAGTACAGAAAGTGATCTCAAAGATGGCAATCGAATGATATAGGAGAGATCATTGTCTCGCGATTATCAAAAATCCACAACAAGAAACATATAGATTATCACTCATATCGTTTTCTTATAACACAGAAAAAAAGATCGTGACAAGTGCAAAGAGATTTTCTTTTCTTCTGTGACCATGAGAAAAAGTCAAAACACCTACTGACTATCTCATGAAAAATACGACAAAGATCATTTCTATCGCTCATCTGACTAGTAGATTTGACGTGGAAGTAGTCAGAAAAGAGTTTTTCAATCTCTATATCAATCTCTTCTTGGAGTTGTATCAAGAAGTCAAAAAATATCAGTACTGTTTCAAATCTGTGAATAATGGATGATTGATCGATCTTGTGTCGTTTTCAAAAAATCTAATGGGTAAGATGATATTTCTCTACTTTATCCAAAAGAAGGGATGGTTATGATTGACTGCTGATCAAAATTTCAAAGACCATCCAGGAAAACATAACTTTTTTAGAGAAAATTTTGAAAATCAAACATTAGCAAGAGACGAGAACCTCTTTCAATGATGAGTAAATTTCTACAATGACTTTTTGGAACCGCTCTTTTATAGTGGATTGAATAAGAAAAATCCAAATGATTGGCACGAAAAGTTACAAATGAAAGTACCATATCTCAATGGATGATTGTTTGAAGAAGAGTACAAAGATCGAGAAACTACACCTTTACCACTCGAGAACAATCTTTTCAAAGCGATTGTAGATGCTTTTGATACTTATAATTTCACTATCGATGAAAATGATCCAATGGATCAAGAAATTGCAGTAGATCCTGAAATGTTGGGTAAGATTTTTGAATATATGATCTCTATCAATAGTGAAAAGATCGATGCTTTAGTGGATCTGTATAATCAAAAAAAGAATTTTAAATGATATCCATCTCCAGATAATCTTTATAAAATAGAAATCGAGGACGAAATCAATAAGAAACTATGAGCATATTATACCCCAAGAGATATTGTACACTATATGACAAGAGAAGCATTGATATATTCAATGATTGAGTTTTTGAGTAAGAAACTGACTGATAAATCTCGTGAAGAACTCGAGGCGATAGTTAGAGAATTACGACACTGTAAAGATAAACACCTCACTACCAAAGATGAGATCGAAGATAGAGAATGACAAGTGGCTACCTATCAGACGCTCAAGTCTGTTGCTTTTGATGTCAAAGAGTACTTGCTCTATGACAAAAATTCGGAGATTAAACCGTTGAGTATCTTGGATCCTGCGGTATGATCCGGAGCCTTTCCAATGGGTATACTGCAAGAGATGACAGGATTGGTTGAGTATCTCATCGATACTTTTGGATTAGAAAAGAAATCGAGATATGAAATCAAACAGTCGATTATTCGTGATAGTATCTATGGAGTAGATATTGATCCATGAGCTGTCGATATTGCGAGATTGAGATTTTGGTTGTCATTGATCGTAGACGCTCACGAGCCCGTACCATTACCAAATCTTGAGTTTAAATTTGTCTGTGCAAATAGTATTACACCATTAGAAAATGACACACTATTTACTAATACAGATATTATTAGTAAGCTAAGATCAATCAAGCAACAGTATTTTCAGACTTCTGATTATGAGAAAAAACAGAAATTGCAAGCAGATTTTGGAGAAGCAAAATTAGAATTATTATGATATAAAGATCATAAATTTAGATCAGATTTCGTATCATTAAAACAGTTTAATGAATATATTGCAGAATTTGGGAAACAAGCAAGTGATGCAAAAAACAAACAGTTTAATGAGTGGGAACCATTTGATGCTAGTGTATCTAACAAATGGTTTGATACTGAAATGATGTTTGATACTGAAAAGTTTGACATTGTAATATGAAATCCCCCATACTGATCTGATATCGACCAAGATGTTAAAAAATTAGAAAAACTATACCCAGAAACAACGAAAGCGTATAAAGATATATATAAGATATTCTTTGATAAGTGAATAAAACTGCTTTCTAATTGATGAATAATAACTTATATCACCCCAAATACTTTTCTATTACAACCAAGGTATGTAGATCTTAGAACTTACCTATTAAAGTATAATATTAAACAAATCATTAATCTATGAGAAGAAGTATTCAAAAATGTAGTAGTTTCTGTAGCAGTAATCTTTACTCAAAAAATAAATGAACATTGAATTATTGCTTTTGGAGATATGACTAAAAACAATAAACGAGTTTGAGATATAAAAAAAGATCAATTTAGATGAGTATTACAATCTTTATATTATAATAACTCAAGTAAATTATTTGTTTGATTAGTTAGAGAAAAACTAAACAATGAAAAAAACTTATCAGAAATAATAGAGCTAAAAGATTGATGATTTAAGTATCAAAGAGTTAATGTATGACTAGCAAACAAATGAAAGAATGATTTATCTGAAAGATTGTTTTATGAATGAGAGAGAAGAAATTCTAATGACATTCAAATATTGATTGGAAAAGATATAGATAAAAATGGCTATTATGTTAATAAAAATGTTAAAAGATTTCTTCATTGAAACTATAAAGATATTTTAAGAAGCAATGAAAAAGTTTACTTTAATAAAGACCTAATTTACTCTTCTCAAAAACTTATTTGGAGACAAACAAGTCCTTATTTTGTATGAACTTACTTAGATAATTCTATAATGTTTGGTAATACTATTCAATGATGAACACTGCTTGATCAAGAATTTAATCTAAAATATATTTTATGAATTTTAA
>JFJP01029687.1_pt1 | contig 35457 bp, 29 predicted proteins | sample 431651 | NCBI WGS metagenome assembly JFJP01 (sample SAMN02602958, study PRJNA72255) | Microbial mat metagenome, whole genome shotgun sequencing project. | biome: fresh water; feature: sink hole; material: water; isolation source: purple microbial (photo- and chemosynthetic) mats found in... | reverse complement strand
TGTCCATACTGCAGACGCAGGCGGAGCGTGTCGGAATCAATGGCCTGCCGCCCGCATGTCTGCTCCGGGAAAGAGATCTCGTGTTTGAACCTTGCGTTCCAAACCCCGGAAAGATTCTGTGCATCGGGCTGAACTACCGGAAACATGCCCAGGAAACAGGAGCCGAGATTCCGGAGACACCCGTGGTCTTCGGGAAGTTCAACAATGCGCTGGCCGCCCATGATCAGGACATTGTGCTCCCGGCTGCCAGCCGGATGGTGGATTATGAAGCGGAACTGGCCATCGTCATGGGACAGCGCACCCGGAATGTTTCACGGGAAGAGGCATTGTCCGGGGTTTTCGGTTACTGCTGCGCCAATGATCTTTCGGCAAGGGACCTGCAGAAAAGAACCAGCCAGTGGCTGCTGGGCAAGACCTGTGAGGGGTTCGCGCCGCTGGGCCCATACCTTGTGACGGCCGACGAAGTGCCGGATCCGAATGCGCTTGCCATCGGCAGCAGAGTCAACGGGGAAGTACGTCAGAATTCCAGCACACGCGACATGATATTTGCCTGTGATGAAATCATCTCCTACCTTTCACGGCACATGACCCTGGAACCGGGAGATGTCATTCTGACGGGTACGCCCGAAGGGGTCGTGTTCGGCATGCCGGAGGCGGACCGCGTGTACCTGACCCATGGTGATGTGGTGACGGTGGAGGTGGAGGGACTCGGTGTGCTTCGGAACAGGATGGTGGAAGACCGCTGAAGGGCAATCCGTCTGGTATCTGCCAGCTTCTCCTTTGCTCAATGTGGGTAGACCCCTGATGCTTCGCGGCGAATCACCAGCAATTCCCTTTAAATGCGTCTGAGTCTGATGGTTTATGTCATTTATACGACGCATTTACAGGGTAGCCAGGGAGAAAGGAATGAAGACGCACGCTGCGTATCACAGGTCGGCAATCGGAACATTTCCCTGAAGCCAGTTCAGTTCGCTGTCGAGCATGAAGCGTTTGGACCAGTTTCCATTCTCGGGAGCCCATTTTCTGAATCCCATGACGCAGTCATGCAACGAATCCAGTGATGCCATCGTACGTTCGTCCAGAACACGATGGATGACGGACATCAGCCCTGCAGGCTTTTTTTCAGCGCCTTCCAGCACGCGGAGGAACCACTTGTGATACGGATACAGCATTTCGTTCTCCGCCAAAATCATGCGCCCGGCAAACAGAACGTAATTGGATAGGCTGCAATCCATCAGGTAGCGGTTGTTCCGCTTGAGTCCTTCGTGATGGTACCATTTCCATGCCTCGCACTGGGCATGAAACTTGAGGATATTGTCATCCTTTCGTTCGATCGGATACCGCGATGCGGCAGAAACCAGCTCTTGCAGGCCATCGACGGCGGAATGCGTGACAAAGGAGTCCAGGAACGCAAATTTCGCGGGTTCACTGCCGGATTCCCCAACCTTGCGGATATACGCGGCTGAGGTGTACTTTCCATCAACATACCCATCCGGCCATGGAGTAGCCTCGGTTTCGTAGTAACCGATTTCACCGGATTGGATTGCGCGTTCATAATCCGCGTCAGACAGAACGATCATCAGATCGATGTCCGATGACTCTGTGGCGAAGCCGTGTGCGACGGAACCGCCAACGATGACGCCTTGTACCTCTTTTCTGTTCCTGAGCTTTTCTGTGATTTTTTCTATAGCTTCCCGATGGTGCTGATACATCGTCCTTATTCTCCAATTCTCCTTTTTTGCGGTTGCATGGATTGATATGTGTTCGCTTGGAATTGCACCACTGATTCTATACCGAATCAGGAAGGTGCACCATCAGATGATTTTCATCTGCTATGACAATATTCATGTATAAGAGATTCATGTTTCGCACTCTCAAGAATCAACCGAAACAGTGTCTCCCGGGCAGAACCGTTTTTGGACCATTCCCGGTCATCATAATGATCAAAATCAGTCAGGATATCACCGCTATACAGAAGCTGACCGAATTTTGCTCCTCGAAAGCGAGCCACGGCAGCCATTGTGGCACATTCCATCTCAACGACCCGGCATCCTTCCTCCTTGCGATAGGTCACCATATCCGGCGTTTCCCGATAAAAGGCATCGGTCGTCCATGTCCGACAACTCACGTATGGAACGTGATGTGCGTCTAGGGTTTCCTTCAGAATGGCGAGGATATCCTCATCCAGATCAATGTGACGGGCCGGAGGCAGATAGTGGTAGGAGGCGCCTTCATCACGCAGGGCGGATGTCGGAAGAATGACGTCTCCAGCCGGAATGGCGTCCAATACGCCACATCCGCCACAGGCAAGGATAGTTCGGACACCGTGCCCGAGTAGAAAATCCGTCATCATGGCAATGGAGCCGGAGCCGACCACCGCCTGAATGAGTGCGATATCCCGTCCTCCATAGGTTGTACCATAGACAGGAAAGCGCCTCATTTCCGAATCATAGCTGTTCAAAACAGGGCACTGATGACGTTCGACATAGGCTTCAAGCACTTCTCCGAAGAATGTGAGGACAGCCACCGGGGGCAGTGGCGGGCGGCCATGACGATTCGGACGGATAATGCCGTCCGGAGCGGTATCATGTTCAAGAATCGGGTACGCATGTTTCACGATGGGCATGTTGTTCCGTCTCCTTTGATGATGGATAGACTGTATGGTGCGATTCCCGGCCTTATCATATCATAGCGGACAGGCGTCCGAAAAATGCTGTCGCGCCCAGCTGCATTCAAGAGAAGCGAGTATTTATGAACGATTGCTATTGGGAAAACGTGTACTTGCGAATGCGGGAACACGAAATAGTGTGTGAGTGTGCTTGCGAATGCGAGAACACGAAATATTGTGTGAAAATGAAAGCATAAACTCGGATAAATGTGTGAAAAATGATGTGCTTATTCGAAAAAACGTACGAAATTTGAAATGAATATTAAAGGCCGAAGTCTTATTCTGTAGGCATGGTCAATCTGCCGGACATTTTCCCACTCACCATGGACGAGTTTCTGGAAGCATATAGCATAGGAGGAGAAACCCATGAACGGTGGCATCACCCTGCCACCGAGTCTGCATCCGCTATTCCTTCACACTTCCTGACAAGATACCCGCCACGAAATACTTCTGCATGGACAGGAACACCACAAGAATCGCCAGGCTGGATACCATTGTCGCCGCCATCAGCTGGTTCCAGAAGATCTCCCCTTCATTGCGGAAACGAGTCAGGGCAAGCTGCACGGTGGTCAGGGTGTCCGCGCCTGCATTGGTCATCACAAGCGGCCAGGTGTACTCGTTCCAGGCAGCCGTGAACTTCAGCACAGCCAGCGCGCCAAGAATCGGGGCGGACAGGGGCAGGTAGATGGACAGGAAAGTTCGGAATCTGCCGCACCCGTCCATCTTCGCCGCTTCATCGAGTTCCTTCGGGAACATGAGGTAGAATTGCCTGCACATGAAAACCCCAAAGGAGCCTGCGATGTAGGGAAGAATCAGACCGGCGTATGTGTCGACCAGTCCCGTGCCGCCCGCACCGAAAAGGTTGTTGCCGCCTGCGAGTGGGAATTGCTTCATCTGGATGAAAAGCGGTACCAGCGTCACCTGCGGCGGAATCATCATGCCCGCCAGAATCAGCACGAACAGCGGGCGCTTCAACGGGAACGCGATCCGCGCGAAAGCATACCCGGTCATGGCATTGATGAACAGACTGAGTACCGTGGACATCCCCGCGACATAGGCGCTGTTGAACAGGTATCGGGTCCAGTTTCCGTTCGACATGGCATCCGGGTAGTTGGAAAACCGGACGGGGTTCGGAAGCAGTGCCAGGGATGGGGAATAAATCTGTTCCATGCTCTGGAGAGACACGGACAGCATGATGAGGAAGGGGATTCCGGCGGCCAGAAGAAAAAACATCAGGAGGAAGAAGCCCGCGACACGGCCTGTCATTCGTCCTCTCCTGTGTTCCGTCGTCCGTCCATTCATTTGCCGGATGGGCCGGTCCGACCTTACTCTCGCCAGCCAACCTGGCATGCAGTTCTTCATTCGGCTAATCATCCGTTCCCCCTGTCCTCTTCCAGCTGCCCGCCGAATTTCAGATTCAGCAGGGTGACCACGAAGACCATGAGAAACAGAACGACGGACATTGCGGAGGCATAGCCCATCTTGAACTCGGAAAAGGCGCGCATGTAGATCTGGTGCGTGATGGTGGTCGTCGCGTCCAGCGGGCCGCCGTTCGTCATGATCCGGACCTGCTCGAATGTCTTGAAGCACTCGATGGACAGCGTGGCCAGCAGAAAGAAACTGACCGGACGGATGGCCGGCAGTGTGACATGCCAGGTGGCGCCAAGGAATCCGGCGCCGTCGACGACCGCCGCATCGTACTGACTTTGGGGAACCCCCTGCAGGGCGGCCAGATACAGAATCATGACATAGCCGATCATTTTCCAGACGTTCACGACAATCAGGCAGGGAAGGGCAAGCTTTTCATCGAAAAGCCAGTCGCTGCCTGAAAACCCGGCCATCCAAAGGACCTTGTTGAAAAGACCGGAGCCCGGGTCGAACAGGTACAGCCAAATCATCGACACGGAGACCATGGAAGCTACGTACGGGTACATGAGAACGGCACGCGCGGCATACATGGCCTTCTTCGGCCGATTGACGCTCAGAGCGGCCGCAAAGCCAAGCACCATCAGCGGGACAATCGAAAACAGGGCAAAGGTGAATGTGTTCAGGACGGAACGCAGAAAGCTGCGGTCCCGCAGAAGTTTTTCATAATTGCGGAAGCCGATGAATTCCTTCACGCCAAGGCTGTCATTCGTGAAGCTGTTCAGGAAGTTGCGCAGAAGCGGAGAGAGAACAAACAGGAAGAAAAACACAAAGAAAGGCAGTATCAGCAGGTAGGCCGATACCGCGTCTCCGGTCAGAAACGGAATCCGTTTCTTTACATCGATGTTTGTCTGTATTCCGTGTCGAAAGGTGCCCATGAAACCTGCTTCCCCAATGTATGCGCGCAAGACGGAGCCTGCAAGCCGGTCGGTTGAGCCGTCATGACGGCCAACTACTCAATTTCATCAAGCAGCGCCTGCTGCGCATTCTTCAACGCATCCTCCGGCGTAGTTTTCCCATACAGGACTTCCTGCACCATCGTGTTGCGGATTTTCTGGAAGGAGGCAGCCCACGTGGTGCGGGGCATGCCGGTGCCGTTGGCCACACAGGCGGCACGGACCGCATTCATGGGATTCAGGGCCGTGAAGGCTTCGACCTGGGACTGGCGGGTCACGGGGATGTTGAGATCGGTGGCCCGTTTCATGACTTCCTCATTGGTCAGGGCGAACGCGATGAACTGGAAGGCTGCATCGGGATTCTTGCAGTCACCGCCGACAAAGAGCATGTTGCAGCCGGCGAAGGTTTCCTGTGCCTTGCCCTCGTTGGACGGCGGCAGCGCGATGCCGATTTTGTCCTTGTATTCCTCATTCTTCAGCATGCCGGTCAGCGCCACGTTGTTGATGAGGGTCATGGCCGCGCTGCCGTTGACGAAGGGATTCACCTCCGTGTTGCTGAAAGGGATGCTGACCTCGTTGAGAAAAGAGGACAGGAATCGGAAAGCTTCCGCCTTTTCCGGTGTGTCAATCGTCGGTTTGCCGTCCGCGTCATAGTAGCGGCCGCCATTGCCGAAAACAAAGCAGTCGAATTCCACGAAATTGCCGGCGGATTTCGGGAAGGAGAATCCGGAGGTGACGATGCGGTCACCTTCCTTGACGGTCAGCTTTTCCGCATATTCTTTCAGTTCCGCCCATGTTTTCGGCGGGCTCTCCGGGTCCAGACCAGCGGCGGCAAACAAATCCTTCCTGTAAGCGAATACAAAAGGCGTGGTGGAGTAGGCCAATCCATACACTTCCTTGTTGTAGGTGCCGTTTGCCAGTACACTGGGCATGATGTCATCCTTGCCTTCCCAGGTACTGAAGTATTTCGTGATCGGCTGATAATTCTTAGCCACCGCGCGTGCTGCCACGGACATGATGCCATGGCCGATGAGGTCAGGTCCCATTCCGGCGCTGAACATCGAATTCAGTTTGGTTTCCATCGGTTCGCCGATCGCGGCGTCATCATACTGGATCCTGATGCCGGGTGTCTTCGCCTCGAAACGGGTAATCAAACCTTTCCAGTATTCGGCCTCCGCAGCGTCATTGCCGATGCGCACGAACTTCAGCGTAATGTCCTGTGCCGGAGATTTCTGGGCGCATCCAACCGGAAGAAAGGCAAGGATCAGGATAAGAAAAATGGTCAGAATTCTTTTCATGTTGTCTCCTCTTTCTCTGTTTTCTCTGATGATTTTTACGGTATTTTCAGTTTTTTTTCTGATTCTTCAACTTTCTTTCCGCGTTCTGTCTGTTGTTGTTTTCTTATATCCAGCCACTTTTCTCATGGTCAGTCCTTCTTTCCTTCAAGCAATTGTCCGTCCAGCCAGCCCGAACAAACAAACGGGTCTTCCCGCCGTCGCAGCTCGGCATGCAGCTTTTTCCGCAATTCTTCCACAACCTCCATCAAATCCGGCTGATGAATCAGGTTCCTTATCTGCCCGGGATCGGCTGCAGAATCGTACAGTTCATCCATATCCGTCATGTTCCAGACATACAGCCAGTCTTTCGTCCGGATGCTTCGCTGGGAGTACAGCCCGAACTGCTGGCCGCTTGCGGCAGATACGGCAAAGTCCCGTCCGGGCTTGCTTTCTCCGGTCAACATGGGTGTCAGAGGGATTCCATGCCCGGCCGATACCTTCACCCCGCATAGTTCGCCGAGGGTTGCGCCGAGGTCCAGACAGTTGCTGGCGAACTCCTTCGCCCGATGTCCCGCATGTGCCAGACGCGGGTACCGAATGAGCAAGGGAACCCGGGTCACATCGTCGTACAGGACGTAATGCTTGTCCAGCATGCCGTGCCCGCCGCAAAGGTCGCCATGGTCCGCCGTGTACACCACTATGGTGTCTTCCGTCAGATTCAGGCTGTCCAGCTGCGCAAGGAGGACCCCGACCGCGTCATCGATCTGGCTGACCATGCCCTGGTACATGGCCAGCGTATGCTTCCACTCACCCCAGGTCCGGCCTTCCAAACCCCAGCTGCGTATCTGCTGGCGCTGGATGTACGGTTTTCCTTCCAACGGATCGCCCATGCTGTCCCATGGTTCGACAGTGTCCGGGTCATACAGGCTGGCAAAAGGTTCGGAAGGGCGACAGGGCAGATGGGGATCGGTGAAATCCACACGGATATACCAAGGTGTTTCCTGTTTCGCATATTCCACCATCAGGCTGCACGCCTGCGAGGCGGCCCAGTGGGTCTTGCTGTCCTCGAGGGCGATGGGGGTCGGTTCCCCGAACCACCCGTTCCTGTATGACAGCGTCGGATACTTCACGGCAATGCCGGCGTTGTACACCTCATAGCCGATATGCGTGGAGAAGCCAAAGTCGTACGGAGAGAAGCTGATGGATGAATTCCATTTTCCAACCAGTGCACAGGAATAACCCGACCGTGCCAGCGCGGCTGTGTGGAAACCCGGGTCGGGCGACAGGGTAGGCATTGGGATGAAATCGGGATTCCATAGCGCGCCGAAACTTTCCGGTGCCCGTCCACCCAAAAGCGCCTGGCGGGCAGGTGCGCACACCGGGCAGGGCGTGAAGGCGTTTTCGAAAAACACGCCTTCACGCGCCAGTCTGTCGATATGCGGGGTAAGGATCGGGAACCTGCCGGCACAACCCAGTGCGTCATGGCGGTGCTGATCGGCGACGATGAGCAGGATGTTCGGCTTCATGCAGGCCTCCCGAGGTGCGTGTCGAAGGGATCTGTTGCAGGTTTGAAACGGATGAATCAGATAGGTTTGAAGATGTCGCCGTGCAGGTTGGGCAGCGGTTCCGGACGGACTACTGTGCCACCCTCCTCAAAGGATTTGATGGCGGCAAAGGTGTATTCCAGTGTGGCAAGCGCATCACGGCCGGAGGCGCGAAGCGATTCAAGGGGCACCTTGTTCGTCACATCTTCCAGATAGGCATGGAGCCTGGCCGGGAAGGTGGCTCCGAAATCGGTGATGCCCGTGTCGAGGATTTCGTTGGGTTCCGGCGAAGCCATGGCGCTCTTCGGCTGGGAGGCATCCCAGAACTGAAGCTTCTCCACGCAGTTCTCGATGACGAAGGTGCCTTTCGTGCCGGCCATTTCGAAGCTCCACCAGCCACCGAGGCCGAACATCGCATCCCCGCGCTGGGAGAGCAGATATCCGGTGCTTCCGTTTTCAAAACGCACGTGGACGCTGTTGATGGAGTACATCAGATCGTCGGCTGTCTTGCGCACGCCGGGTTTGCTGAGGTAAGCCTGTATATGGGTGATGTCGCCGCCGAAGTGACGCATCACGGAAAACGGATGCGCGAGGAACGCCTTCAGATGTGAATAAGGACGCTGCCAGCGGGCGGATCCGCGGCCGCCGTAGCCGGACTCTCCGCCATTGAAGCCCATCTTGTGGACAATATAAACCGGTTCTCCGATTTTTCCCTCGTCTATCAGCTGATCGGCGCGTTCAGCCGGTTTTGTGAAAAAATGATTGAGGTTGCAGCCCAGATACACGCCTTTTTCTGCAGCAAACCGGACCATTTCGCGCGCTTCCCGCACATCGTTCGAGATGGGTTTTTCCACCAGCACGTTTTTCCCGGCCGCGATGGCTTCCATGGCCGGTACATAGTGCCAGCTGCCGTTTTCATAGCCGGAAGTTGTGATGTCCACGATATCCAGGTCGGGCATTGCTTCCAGCATTTCCTTCAGGGAATAGAAGGCCGGCACGCCGTATTTTTCAGCCGCCGCATCCGCCCGGTCCCGCTTGACATCACAGACCGCAGCCAAATTGGCCAGTTCGTCCTGTTTATAGACATCCGCATGGGTATTTCCGATTCCGCCCATTCCGACCAATCCGATTTTCAATGACATTACAGTGTCCCCCTTTATGATTCTCTCGATTTTCATGGTGCGGTTCAAATTGTTTTTCTGAATCCTGTCGGCGATACGCCAGTCACTTGTCTGAACTGACGCGAGAAAAGAGACAGGTCGGAAAAGCCCATCGCTTCGGAGACCGCGGCCACGGAAGTGCCTTCATTTCTCAGCAGTTCCGCTGCTTTGGCCATTCGGAAACTCCTCGCATATTCCGCCGGGGTGGATCCCAACAGGCTCTTGAACTGCTTTGACAGATATCCCGCTGACAATCCAGTTGCTCGGGCCACATCCTCCAACAGTACCTCATGCTGATAGTTCGATTCAATGTAGGCAACGGCCTCGAAGACATGCTTGAAATTGGATTTTGCCCCTTCTGCAGACAACCTGGCGTTTCCGTACAGACGGGCATAGGCCACCAGAAGCCCGTACAGAAGAGACTTGATCTTCAGCTCCCAGCCGACACCCCGATTTAGCCGCTCCCAGATCATTTTTTCCAGATACAGCAGCAGCTCCTGTGTTTCGGCAAGCCCGGCGTGGACTTGCTGGAAATCCGTCCTCCCCTTCAGCAGCCAGGACAAACCCTGCATTTCCCTGATATCCTGTTCGTGTCCCTTCAAGGAATCAATAATGAACAGGCAATTGTAGAGCGACGTGTTGTTGGTGCTGATATAGGAGTGTACTTCACCGGGCAGGATGATGAATACGTCTCCGGTCGTCAGGATCTGTGTATTACCCTCATGGCTGTGCAGTGCGACGCCTCGCTCGATGAACACCAGCTCGAAGAATTCATGATTGTGCAGACTGACATTGCCATGATGTTTGTCACTTGTGACGAACACGGGCGGCATGCCGGGCTCGAAGTATTCGTTGGTGAGAATGCGGTTATAGTTCACGGGTGGCTCCTTATGGGAAAGGTGAGGTGATTGTTCACGGGCAGCTCATTTTGTGATTTCCGCTACCTTCACCGGCTGACCGCCTCGCCGGATGGATTCGATGGCGGCATGGATCACCCGGCTGGCCTCCAGCCCGGCCTGTCCGCTTCCATCAATGTCCTCCGGCCGAACCCCGGCCGCAACCTCGCGGGCAAATGAGGCGATCCGATCGGCGAAGGTGTCATAAAACTGTCCGAATCCACCAAATACTGGATTGGTGTACTGCTGCTTGATCCATGAATCAGCCGGATACAGCGTGGCTTCCCGCCACATGTCCTCTACGACCATCCGTCCGTTGACGCCGGCCACGTCGATGCGCTCCATGGGGTGTCCCCGCTTGATGTCGTAGGAACTCGTCAGGTGTCCGACCGCTCCACAGGCAAACCGGAGATTCGTGGACTGGGTGGAATAGATGGACCGTCCGCTGGCCTTCATCGCGAAACACTGCACTTCTTCGATTTCACCGCCATAATACCGGAGAATATCCACACTGTGTGGATTCAGGGCCTTCAGATGGTAGAACTCCGTTTCGAACTGCTCGAACCGGCCAATCCACAGGTTCATGTTCAGAAAGAGCAGCTCCCCGATGAGCCCCTGATCCTGCCATGCCTTGGCGGCACGGGCGGCGGGGGTGAAGCGGTGGTTCAGGTCCACAGCCAGACAGCGATTGAGCCGTCTGGCTGTGTCCACCATTTCCTGCGCCTTCTCCAGATCGTTGCAGATCGGTTTTTCGCACAGGACATGGCATCCCGCATGGAGTGCCTGAAGGGTGGGTTCGTAATGATCGCTCGAATATTCGAATCCGCCTGTGGCGACACTGACGAGATCGGGCTTCATTTCATCCAGCATTTGCTGCGCATTTTCAAAACACGGAACGCCGTACTTGGCTCCGCCCGCCTGGGCGCGTTCTGTCCGCCGATCGCACACGGCAACCAGTTCAACGCCGGGAAGTGCCTGATAGACCGCCGCGTGGGTGTTCCCGATGGGACCCATGCCAATGACGCATACTCTCAGCATCCGGCTCACGCCTCCTGTTCGGGGGATTCTTTTTCCGGCTGTTCGGAGGCTGATTCATCCGGCTGAACGGATGCCAATTCATTCAGCTGTTCGGAGGCCGCTCCATCCGGCTGTTCTTCCTTCACATTGCGCTTCAAACCCTCGGCCTGCAGACGGCGGGCCGTTTCCGGGTCCCCGATGTGCATTGAATTGTACGCTTGATCGGAGGACGTGAAGGGACCGCATCCCAACCCATGCCAGTTCAGGTTGGTATACATCGGGTTGTCACGTCCGCAGGCGGCTTCACGCTTTGCGACGTGTTCGAGCATTCTGGTCTTCAACGTTGCCACCACATCCGGGCGTTCCTCCGCCAGATTGTGCAGTTCCTCCGGATCCTCCAGCAGATTGTAGAGCTCGGTTTCCGGCTTGTAGTGGAAATCCGGTTCCAGCGCGACAAAGAGTTTCCATTCCGGTGTGCGCCAGCCATGCTTGCGCTGCCAGGTGCATTCTGTGATGTAGAACTCGTTTTCAGTGGGGATTTCTTCGCCGCGAACCAGTTTCATCAGGTTGCGGCCATCAAAGGAGACATCCGTCTCCAGGCCCATCACATCCAGCAGGGTCGGTACAAGATCCTTGTGCTGGCAGATTTCCGCAATGCGCTTTCCTTCCGTCTTCCCCTTGAACCGGATGGCGAACGGTACGGTGAGCGTGCATTCATAAAGACCGTGATGGTCATACCAGCATTCGTGGTCGTGGAGGGTTTCGCCATGGTCGCTGGTGAAGACCACGACCGTCTCTTCCGTGATGCCCAGATCATCCAGCTTCTGCAGCAGAATCTGCACGCATGCGTCCATGTACGCGATCTCCGCATCGTACTGGGCGACGATGTATTCCTTGTCCGTGCATCCCGGCGGGAACCAGGCATAGAAGTAGTCGCAGAAGGGCTTGAAGCTGTAGACCGGGTCCAGGGATTTGTTTTCCGAATCGAACGCGTCGCCCTGATGGAACATGCTGGCGAAAGGTTCTGGCGCAAGGTAAGGAGAATGAGGATCCATGTGGCGGAGGAACAGGAAGAACGGTTTTTCTCCGGCGGCCAGTCGTTCCAACTCCGGAATGGTGACGGCGTTGAGGTTTTCCGCCTTGGGGGAGCGGCCTTTTTCCCAGCTGCCCCATCCTTCGAATTCGAGATACTTGTCGAATCCCTGAGAGGCTGCATTTCCTGTGAATCCGACACACGTGGTGTCGTATCCCTGTTCCCGCAGCAGTTCCGCCAGCGTCTTCACCCCTGGGGCGATTCCGCCTTCATGGCGCAGCGCAACCACGTTGGTGCTGAAGCAATCCATTCCTGTGAGCATGGAGGAATAGCCGGGTGTGGTGGGAATGCTCGGGCTGAAGAAATGGTCGAACACGATGCCGCCATCCGCCAGGTACTTGTCCATGTGGGGGGTTGTCAGGCGGTTGTACCCGTACAGGCTCATATGGTCGCTGCGCAGGCTTTCCAGACCGAAGAACAGAAGGTTCGGCTTTTTCATGGTACTCCTCTTTCCCCTTGCAGATTGATTTTCACTGATTTTCATGTGGTGCTTGTCCTGCGGTGCTTGTCATGCGGTGATTTTCATGTGGTGCTTGTCATGTGGTTCTTGTCATCTTGCGCCCAGCTTCTTCAGACACGCATTCATGTAGCCGTAGCTCTCAGCGGCTATGGTGATGGCCTGCATCATGTTTTGTTCCGGCCCGATGACTTCCAGGCAGACCGGGCCGTCATAGGACCCTTCCGTCATGGCTTTGCAGTAGCCGAACAGATCGATGTCTCCGCGTCCGCAAGCCTGAAACGCCGGTTCACCAGGGGAAGGGCCGGGTCCCCGACAGTCCCTGATATGAATGTGCCGGGTGCGGGAGAGAACAGCTGGAAGTGCTACAGCCGGGTTTTCGCCGGCGCGGAAGATGTGGCTGGGGTCCATGTCGATGCCGAATCCGGCCGAGGGAATCGCCGCCATGGCCCGAAGGGTGGTTTCGGTATTGTGAATGGCGGCACCCACATGCGCCTTGCAGCAGAGGGTGACGCCATGAGATGCGGCCATGTCGGACAGCGCCATGAGCGTTTCGATGCTTTGCAGCAAGGTTGCCTCATCGCCGGCCTTTCCACCGGGGCCCACATTCAGGATGGGAATACCGATTTCGGCAGCCGCTTCGCATGCCCATTTGAGCCGCTCCGCATCCAGGGACGCCACTTCGGCGGCCAGCATCTTCAGGCCGGTTTCTTCCAGCGCATCCAGGATACCCTGCTTCTGCGCCTTGTAGTTCACCGGGTCCAGATGCTCGCACATGCCTTGGATGGCCGAGATTTCGAGTCCGTCATATCCGGCCAGCTTGATGGCCCTGGCCGCCTCTAAAAATGGGAACGCCTTGAAGAGTACCGTGTTGACACCCAGACTGATCATGAGGGCAACCTCCCTTTTCTGATTCCTGGTCTGACAGAGCTGTTTCAGGATTTGCTTGTTGGCGGGCAATTTCTGGAACGGCTGATCGACAAGCGCTTGGTATGGCCTGATTATATCGGTGACACCCGTCTCATGCAATTGTGTTTGGGCGATTAGGCAAATTCCTGTGTGTAAAATGCAAAACTCAGGGATTGTTATGCAAAAATGCAGGCAACCCGAGAAAAAGTCCGAAGTTTTGTTGAATCCGCTGAAGACAAATCTGGAAAAGCCGGATCAACCGACTTGGTTTGTCGGTTGATCCGGCTTGGTTTGTTGGTAGGTCCGCCTTTGTTTGTCGGTTGATCCGGCCTGGTTTGTAGAATGGTCCGGCCTGATTGTTTCAACGAAACCAGACATCAAATGGTCTATCGGTGGCATGCATCGATGCATTCCTGCACGACCAGGCTCCATGTGATGAGGTTCTGAGGGCGGTAGGAGACCGTGCTGATGTCCTTGAGTACGAATTCGACGGCACAGCCGTGTTCCCGGCAAGCGGTGAGGATGTTCGTGATTTCTTTCCTGATGACGGTCGGATCGGCGACATCCGCCACAAGCGCGGGATTTGGCTTGCAGGAAAAGACATAATCGCGCCCGATCTGTTCCGCGCAGCGATATGGATTTGCCCAGGGACTGACGCCGATCTTGCGCAGATTCGGGATGGAACGAAGCACGTCGATTTTGTTGTCGAGTGGCTCGCAGCATCCGTAATACACAAGTCCACATTTTGCCATCAGCGGTCGCATGTACTGAAGTTCGAATTCTTCGTGCATGGCTGGGGACACGGTGGAGAACATCTGCGCCGTTCCACGGAACCAGGTGTCCTTCAGTTGAATGTTTGCACCTTTCCAATCGGAAGCCGGAAGGTCGGATACGTACGGGGGCGTGCAATGGAGACTGGAGATGTCCTGATCGAGCAGACCTTCCTGTTCAAGCTGCTCCATGGAGGCAAGGCCGATGGCTGCAAATTTCTCCATGGTTCGGTGTATGAATTCCGGCCGTTCGACCAGATCGATGAGAGCAGGTTCCACACCGCGCAGCATGGAGATTGTGTCCCATGGAGCGAAACCGAAATTCCAGCCGTGCAGTTTCACCGGCAGAATCTCCTGCAGCGCATCCTGCGCCATCTCCATGTTTCGTGCATCCTGTTCCCTGTCCGCGCGAATGACGGGCAGGCGGAGCCGATCAAGATCGGCATCGGTTGCAAGCTGATCCTGATAATGGTGTGAAACGATATGATTCCTGCTGTCATTCGACAGCACCTGTTCATGAACCTCCACCCCGATGCCCGAGTTGGTGCAGGACTTCCCTATTCGGTAGAAAGGCTCCAGAACCATGTCTGCCTGAATGTGCCGCCAACGGTAGAGGGATGTCAGAAAAAACCGCTCCATGCCGCGCGCGAAATCATCTTCGCACTGCAGCGTGAGTTCATCGTCGGTATTCATCTCGTGCCAGGGAATTTCGTCGATCCAGACGATGGGACGAACCGCCTGGCGATCGTTGATCTGCAGGGCGCGCTGTTTTCTTTCTTGGTTCGCGTCATTTGACGCAAGTTCCGAGTAACGACGGGCCAGTTCCTGGAGACGGTGCTTTTCCTGCAGATTCATGGGGATTATCCTCCTGTGCGGTTTTGTCCGGTTTCAAGTGAGGAGAACCGGACATAGCGCCGGTCGCATTGGTTTCCGAACTCATTGTATGTCGTCGGAGTACGCTTGTCTTTGCAGAAGATGCGCAAGGAGTTGCAGAATCGATTCATCACACGAGTATCAGGTCAGGCCCTATGAATGTTTGTTCACAGTGCCTGACCCCAATCACCAAGGTGTTCACGGTACCTGATCCCCAGTCATGCAACAACTTTGTCTATGAAACTTTCTCCACAAGGCTGCAGCCAGGGTCTCCGATGACACAGCTGCGTCCGAAGACATCTACGCCGGAAGGCTCTTCATTTTCTGTTGGGATTGGGACATGCAGACGCAATAAGCGGGCTGTGTAAATGACAAGTCCACCCAACAAAAGAGATGACAGCAGACCGGGAGCCCATGCGGCTACGCCTATGAGAAAACCACCCAACGCCGGAGCAGCTATGCGTGTCAGGCTTTCCATGGCTGCCGAGGTTCCCATGATTTCGCCTGTTTCTCTCGGCAATACGGACTTTGACAGGCTTGATCGAAGAATGGTGCTGAGAATGCCGCTGGACAGTGAAAGCGGAATGAGAATGACCATGAGAACGGGAACATTTGGCGCTATCGCCCAGCCCAAAAAGGAAAACATGAGTGTGACGACACCAAAACGCAGCAGCGTGTGTTCCTTGAACCGCCTGGTGAGCGCGCCCATCGCACCCCCTTGGACTATGGACACCAGGATGCCAACGTATGCGAGAATGTATCCTGTTGTCTGCGCGTTGAGCGCCAGCCGTTGTTTCGCATAGAGAGAAAAAACAGATTCAAACAGAGACATTGCCAGACTGAAAACAATGATGCTGCGAAGAAGTGGACCCGCAATGGGCTTGGACAATGCGTTTTTCAGGTTCGACAATGGATTTCTTTTTTGGGCACGCTCTCCCTTTTTGACACGTTTCTCTTTTGCAAGCGATTCCTTCAGCAGCACGGTAATCAGAATCATATTGATGGCTGACAAGCCTGCAGAAAAAAAGGCAGGCACGCTGTAGCCCCATTGGCTGAGGAAACCGCCGGAAGCAGGACCAAGAATGAACCCCAAACCGAATGCGGCACCGATCAGGCCCATTCCCTTTGCACGGTTTTTCTCATCCGTCGTATCCGCTATGTATGCTTGCGCGACAGTAATGTTGCCGCCTGTCAAACCGTCAAAAAACCGGCTGAGCAGAATGACCGCAATGCTTCTGGCAAAACCCAGCATCAGCAGGGATAAAAAAGTGCCTGCAATACTGAAAAGCAGAAGCGGCTTCCTGCCGAACCGATCCGACAGCCTGCCGACAAGCGGCGCGCCGATGAATTGACCCAATGGGTAAGCGGCACCGATCAACCCGATAATGAGGGGGCTTGCGCCATATGTTGCGGCAAGATAGGGCAGCAGGGGAAGGATAAGACCAAAGCCGAGCATGTCGACAAATACAACTGAGAAAAGCGCCAGGAGCGGACTTGATTTTTTCATCGCTGACCTCCCTGATTAGTGGAACAGGATTCGTCACTTCAATAAATATATTATAAAATTAAATTTTATGAAATACAAGTGCGGGTTTTGACTTTCCAACAGGGAATCGGCTGGCTTGTGGTGCGAAAATCATCATCCTTATTCAAGTAAAAAGCGAAGATTTTCTACCGTGAGCAGGTTGCGGGTTCCTTCGTCCTCATCCAGTATGCTGCTGATCAATTCCGCTTTATCCCGCTTCACATCCTGAATACGTTCTTCAATCGTGCCTTTCGCCACAAGATGGAAAATCTGCACGTTCTGTTTCTGACCCATCCGATAGACCCGGGCGGTAGCCTGCTCCTCCACACTCGGGTTCCACCAGGGGTCGCAATGGATGACTGTATCCGCTGCAGTAAGGTTCAGACCGGTTCCGCCTGCCTTCAGCGAAATCAGAAAAACTGCTGCAGAACCATGCTCGAAGCGATCCACGATCATGCTTCTGGCGGAGGAAGGTGTCCGACCGTCCAATGCCTCAAAGGGAATTCCTTTTGCTGCAATCGCACCGGCGATGAGATCGAGCATGCGTGTGAATTGCGAGAAGACCAGCGTCTTTCTCCCCTCCTGCCAAAGGGATTCGACCAGATCGACCACTTCCTCCAGCTTTTCCGATGAATTCTGCCAGGTTTCCATGAACATGCCCGGATGACAGCATATCTGCCGCAGACGCATCAGAACCGGAAGAACCTGGAATACTGTCTTTTCCTCCAGCAGTTCAAGTGCCTTGTTCCGATAAGCCAGATACAGCTCCTTCTCTTTATCCGAAAGTTCAATGCGCAGAATGGTTTCGGTCTTTTCAGGAAGTTCGGTCAACACATCCACTCTCATTCTGCGCAGGAGATAAGGGCGGATGCGGGATCGAAGTTCCAGCCGCGCTCCGGAATCATTCGTATATTTTTTCCTGAAAGCGGCATGATGCTTCAGCAAGGGAGGGAGTGCCCAGTGAAAGATGGACCACAATTCGGACAAGTTGTTCTCCATCGGCGTTCCGGTCAGGGCAAACCGACTTTCGCTCTGGAGCCGGGAGAATGAGGTGGCTGTTTTCCCTTTCAAGTTTTTGATTTTCTGCGCTTCATCAAGAATGATGACATCGAACATCATCTTTTCATAGTGGGCGAGGTCATTCAAAACAAGCCCGTATGTCGAGATGAAAATGCAACCTGGTCCCGACTGCGAACTGTTGCGGGTGTCGGTGGAATCCGATCCTGCCCTCAATTCATTTCGCTGAACGATGGAACCTGTCACCAACAACGCTTCAAGGGTAGGCGCAAAGCGCGCCAGTTCCCGTTTCCAGTTGTCGAGCAGCGACGTCGGGACCACCACGAGCGCAGAAACCGTTCCCTTCTCTTCCTGTATGGACAGCAGAAGTGAAATGGCCTGCAGTGTTTTTCCAAGTCCCATGTCGTCTGCCAGGATGCCTCCGAGTTTTGCGGCATGCAGAGCCTTCATCCATCGAAATCCATCTTCCTGATAGGGTCGCAGGGATGCCTGAAGTGATTTGGGAAGTCCGTCATTCACATGGGATAAGTCCAGGATCTTCCTTTTCAACGCCTCCGCGTCCAATCCGCCGAGATCAGCCACACCGATGGCGTTTGCATGCTGAAGCTGATCTGCAAACCAAGGCACATCACATCTCGGAAGTTGAATCCGACGCTCCTCCAGCTCCTTCTCCGTGATGCCGAGTCGTTTGAGAAACAAGAGCGTTTCCATGACATTACGGGCACGCAGATCAACAAAGCCACCATTTCTCAGGACGTGGTACCGGATCGCTTCGATATCGCCGACCGTATCAAGCAGTTCGGACAAGTCCTCTGCGTCCAGGTCCCCGTCATAGGAGAACGTGCATTCCAAAAGACTTTCCAAGTTCCCGTCATTCCATCGGACAGACAAATTCAGGCGCTTCCGCACCATCTTTTTCTTGAAGCTGTCGGTATAGAATACGGTTCCCAACCGCATCATATCCGGGATTTTTTCCAGCAGGAAGTCCAGAAGTAGGGAATTGTGGTCAAGATGCATGGTCAGAAGGCCTGGATAATATTCTGACGGTCGAAACCCATAGGAAGTCAATGTAAATTTCAAGTAGTCCTGTACCATATTCAGAAAGAACATATCTTTCTCTGTTCTTCCATTGAGGTTGTCCAATCGCCAGATACGGTTCTTCATGACAACGGTCGGGTAAAGGACTATGAACCCTCTGTCATGATCGAGATGGAAATTCAGAACCGCTTCGGGGGGAAGCATCCCAATGAGCATGGATTTCCAGTTGATGTCTGCATTCTCCCGGGAAACAGGAACCCTGGTGTTCGCATTTTCATGGCATGCTTCGATATCTGATGTTGCTTCGGCTCCCATAAGCGTCGGTTCGAATTCATCAGGAAGCATTACATGAAAATGAACCTCAGTTTCAGAAACTCCTTGCATCATCAAATACCTCCTGCCTAAATTGACATACCGCAGCATTTTTTGTATTTTTTCCCGCTTCCGCACGGGCAGAGGTCGTTGCGTCCCGGTTTGGATCCCAATCGTAGCGTTCCGGAGGGGGCTGAGGATTCGGTCGTGGAGGACATCCTTGCTGATTCCATTGCGCGAGTTACTTCCGGTGTATCCTTGCCAGCAATGGATTCATTTTTTTTGAACACTTCCATTGCTGTGTTTCCCCGGAGAGCCCATTGATGCAGATCGTTCATAAAATGCATGGAAGCATGCTTCATCAGCTCAACCAGCTGCATTTGATCCATCATGTCCAATTGTCCGATGATACGTTGGGTAGATGGTAATGGTTGCTCTCCGTTTCTGATAAGGAAAGTCCACTCATCAACCAGGAGCTTTGCCTTCAACTGGTTCATCCGCAGCGTTCGCTCAAAGTATTGGGCCATGCTTATTTTTACAATGGCATCCAACTGCATGCCATTCAATGCATCATTGCATGACAGCGGGCGAAAACCAGGTTCCCGCGCCCAAAACTGTTCGTCATGAATGGAATAGGGATCATGGACTTGCCCATGACAGAAGAAAAGTCCATATGGGGGAGACAGGAAGCTGAGATAACGGATGCGACCACTTGTTTCCGCATATAGTCGTATGACATTCCGTATATGATTGGCTGATCCAGTTTCACGCCACTCAGGTTCGTTCAATTTAGATTCGACACTCGTTTTCCTGTCATCTGAAACCGATTTTTCCTTCTGTATATCAGACAACCACACGCAACCCCGTTCAAACTCCAGTGTTGTCATTGCGACATGCGCGACAGGAACCTGAACGGTCTTTTCGTTTTTCCTGAACAGCGAAACAAGTTTCTCCAGCATTTCGTCAAAGGCACATTCTCCAACAACGCCATAATGGCACAGGATTCCTGTACCCATAGCACATATCGCATCGTTCAGGCGCCGTCTTTCCATTCTGGCGGGAATACCGTTCTGAAGAACCTGTGCCCGGAATTCTGCCGGCAGGACCCACAATGCCCCCTTTTCACCCTTCGGTACACCGTGAAATAAAAAGCCGTGGTGCAGCAAGTAACGTATCTGCGGCTTTTGTGCTGATGACGGAGGAAGCTGCAGAACCGGTGAAGCGGCTAACTGATTGAGAAACGCAAAAAGAGTCGAATCGGCCTGGTCCAGAATCTTTTCGAATAAATCGGAAAGCGGAGGAATCAGTTGGACAACTTGTGCGGGCTTTTTGCAGGGCCTCAGATGAAATAATTCTCCTAGTGCCGTCAATTTTTCACTCGTACAGGCAGAAAGCATGTCTGCGAGTCCAGTAGCGTCTAGCTGAAACTTGATGGGTTGCGGCGGGATGGGTATTGTGCCACGGTCTATGACAGAACGGTACTTTCTTCTCAGTACATCCGTGGCATCGAAGAGACCATATGCCATAGAGCCGCTGCCGGCGGCATATTCCCGATATATTTGTTCCATTTTTTATCTCCTGTAAGTTTTTGGGTGCGCTACCTCTCTGCCAGGTTCTTTGCGGCAACCTGTGTCGCGCCGGATGCCGGGGTGGTCTGTTCCATCAGTGTGAGTCTCAGTATCAGTGCGACTAGTTTCATCCCGAATGATTTCATATGGTTGTCCATCCAGACAAGTGATTTTTTGAGAGGGGCTTTGGAGCTCAGATGATTGTATCATGAATGCGTTGATATTCGGCAATGTCGAACGCCAGAATGCGGTTTCATTGAGTGGATTCGTTCAAAGTAACTGGCTCTCTTCCATTTGGTTAGGTGTAAGGACAATCATTCCTTGCCTCGTGGTACTGGAATCGGTTTTCGGTCGTCCTAGTTACCCTACCATCAGAAAAGGTCGGTTGAATCCGCAAACATAAAGGTCGGTTGGTTGCTTCCGTCACAAATCAAGCCCAAAGCCATTTCGTTCAATGTTTCAGGTGACGGTCAGTATCTATTTTGGACACTTTACTGAAAATCAATTATCAGTTTCTTACCCAGCCCTTTAGCCAATTTTTGCAGCGTTCCAATACTAGGATTTGCCTTGCCTGTTTCGATTCGACTCAAGACAGCCTGATTGATACCGATTTTTTCCGAAAGTTGCTGTTGAGTAAGTCCTGCTGAATTTCTAGCCTTGACCAGCGCATTGATAAGACTGTATTCTGCCTCCAAAGCATCCCAGGAAGCCTTGAAATCCGGATCCTGCATTTTCTTGTTCAAGTGCAGTTCAAAGTCATCCATGATTGATATCCCTTCTTTCATAATCAGTCTTGTACTTTTTTGCACGTTCGATTTCTCCTGGTGGCGTTTTCTGTGTCTTCTTTGTAAATCCATGTTTCAAAACAATCTTTCGGTCTCGGATAAAGAAGTACAATATCCGGACAATATTGTTTGATTGTTGGACCCTCAATTCATATATACCTTTGTCAAGCAGGCTCGAGAATGGTTCTCCCAGCAGATGTCCATGTTCTTTTAGAAGGCTTATCTGTCTGAATACTTTCCCCTGCATCTTTTGATCCAGCTATCAATGAATTCTTCAATGGGTCTTTGACCGTTTTCAGTTCGATAATATTCGACTTCAAACACGGATCAACAATTCTCCCCAAACTCATTATGATATATACATCATATTGTGTATCTATGAATTTGTCAAACATGGCTCGGTTTGAGACGTTTAATAATGATCTGGTATATTGATATCGACTGACTGGCTGGCTGGAAAGCAGAATATTAATTTACTACAGGATTCCAATGAGAAGGTGGCAAAGTGATTTATTACGGAGAAATAGCGCCAACAAACTAATCAATCAGCGCCATGTTATCACCTTTTGGCACAACCTTGTTAGGACCACCAGGGTTTTCATCATTAAGAAGGATGAAAACCCTTTGTTCGCCATTTCCGGATCCCGGACAAATGATTCTTGCAAGAAGTCGATGGCTTCCTCTCTGAATCCCTGATTTCTTCGAACTTCACCGGCAAGATTGAGAACCAATGCGTGACCGGGAGCCAGCATCAGCGCATTCCTGATAATACTCCAGGCCTTCTCGTTCTTTCCGGCACAATGATAGGCTAATGCTAGTGAGACATAGTTTTGGATATCGTCCGGTTCCTTTTCCAGCAGACAGGTATGAATATCTATGCTTTCTTTGATTCTGTTACGCCGTGACATCAGGCCAATGAGCTGGCGCTGCCCCTTGTAAAAAGGAAGTCCCTTCTTTGAGTTTGTTCTACACGCAAAGCACGGATATTCTCTCCTATGGGCAGTTTCATTTTTTCAGCTTCCGTCTGCAACGGCATTGGTAAAAAAGTCATTATCGCGGACTTCCCAGGGCATCCCAGTCGAATCCCTCCGGAGCAGTCGGTTTCAGATGGCCCCCAGCCAAGTCGGGCTGGTTTTGCGTGATATGGTCGATTGAACCATCGGAAATCATATAGACAAAAGTCCCGCTCTGCCGACTGCCCGTATCATCCGTCCATTGGTAGAAGGCAAGTACGCGGCTGCTGTCTGGGGACCAGGAACAATAGGATATCTGCGGGTCGGGGCGATCGGGCGCGACCTTGTACGGAAGTATGACCGATTGGGTGCTAAAAAGCGCAAGCAATGCTTCCCCATTCGGAAGCGTTTTCTCTCCCGCAGACTTCACGTCAAGGATTATGAGATTTTCCGACTGACTCGTCGTTTGGCCGATTGCGGCTTTCAGACTGTCCGGCGCCCATCTGACGGAATACGCGATGGCGGGCAGATCGTAATTCTTCAGGAGCCTGTCATTCACGACATCATAAAGAAGCACGCCCGATTCCCGGCCACTGATCCATTCCCGTGTGACGATGGCATAATTTCCGTTTCTGGAAACTTCAATCCCTTCCCGGAAGCCATTCATCCAGAGGAAGTTCCATTTTTCCGGCGTGTATTCTTCCAAGGTTTTTTCAGTCGGATTCCATTTCAGGAAACTGCTCGTTTTCCATTTCGGGTCCTTGGCGGAACCATCCGTCGGGAAGATGGCATCTGAAACGGCAACAATGCCCTTCAACAGCAGCTTGAATTTGTGTCGGCCATTGGTTTGTGTCTCATAGGGGGCATAGGCCGGAATGGACATTTTGTTCCACTTCGCAGCGGGATTCAACAAATGAAGGACATAATTGCTGTTGCCTTGGTAGGTGGTGGCACCCGAGAACAGCAGATAACTGCGATCTCCGTCATCCGTACAGACGGAAAAGCTGCATTCATCGTAAGGAAAAACAGTTTGACTCGCCAATGAAAGGCTTTCCGCATCATAAACAGCGGCGACGGAACAATCCAGACCCCCTGCATGGGGAACACCTTTCAACCGGATGATGGAAAGAAGCTCCTTTTTGCCAACGCCAGTGAAACTGCCTTTCCAGGTTGTATCGACCTTCAGGTTGTCGGGCGAGAGCTCAAAGACATAGCGGACGGTTTCATCCGTTGTTTTATCCAGATTGGCCAGCAGGCGCTTGTTCAGATCATCCGTCGTGACGATGGGATTGAGGGAGGCTGAAGATTCGGTTTCGTCTGATTTTGAGGGAGTTGGTTCCACATCTGCCGGCGAGGTGTCTGCAGAGGTGTTGCCTGTGGCCGATATTCCCCCGACTTGTGTGGCTGAAGTCGATGAAGCAGCAGAGGTTGGATTTGCTGTCGGCATCAGACTGCCGTTCGAGGTGCATCCGGCAGCAAACACACATATCAAGCCCGCTGTGAATATCAGAATGACAGTGAGTCGGCTCTGTTTTTCCGGTTTCAATGGTTTTCTGAACATGCGTGGTCCACTCCTTCCATACAAATCGGCCTGAATGGCATGAACGCTCCATCAAATCCGGAGTGTGCCTGCTTCCCGACAGTTCCGGTCAATGTCCTCCCGATAAGCCGAATCCATCGGGTCAAGGCTGTTCACAATCACATAGCCTTCGCGGCCGGTTGCGTGAACATACTTGCCCTCACCCAGACAAATCATCACATGACCGGGTGAGAAGAGGAGGTCGCCTTTCTTGGCCTTGTCCCGTGCTATGGGCGCGAGAAAATCCTGCTGAACGTCGGCGTCACGCGGAAGGGTCACGCCATTGAGGAAGTAGGCCATGAAGGACAGTCCCGAACAATCGATGCCGCTGGGGCTCTTCCCGCCCCAGCGGTATTGCGTTCCCAGATAGCCCAGGGCGGAATTCACCACCCGTTCGCGCCAGGCCTCGCTTCCCGGAACCGGCCTGTTTTCAGGAGTCAGCAGCGCACTTGTCGGGACCCAGGCTGCTTCCCCGCCGACAAGACGGACAAGACTCCACCTTCCGATCCGGTCCTCCGGATCCCGAAGCAAACAGCCTCTGGTCAGCGTTTGCAGGAGGGGCGCATCCTCCCGGGGATCGGACAGCAAATCGGCAAATGCATGGGAAATGAGAACCCTGGCCTTTGTTTCCCATGTGTCGTCCAGCATATCCGGGACCAGCAGGCAATCAGCTTTCACCCACCCGGAATACCCGTAACGGGTACGGATTTGTACCCATTCCCCATCAGCCGAACGGAGGCCGACCTCAGCGGCCATGCCGTACAGCATCTCGTCAACCCGCTCGCTCGTTGCGTCAGGATCCCGAAAAAGAGGAACGATGGTTTGACATGCGGTTCCCGTCTGCATAACCCCTCCTTATCCGATACCCAGCCCGTTTCCATCAGGAAGCACAACCCGGTTTCCTGTGAGGCTGACGCCCCCTTCGAAGATCTCCGGTTGTATCAGATCGATTGCATCAAGGTCTGCCGCGAGGATGCCGGTCTGCCCGCAGGCGAAATGGGCGGCGGCCGTAATGCCGATTCGGCTCTCAATCATGCAGCCCACCATGCAGTCTATGCCCCGGGCTTTGGCCATGGCATGGATGGTCCGCGCGTTGCGGAGCCCGCCGCACTTCATCAGCTTGATGTTGAACAGATCCGCCGCGCGGGCTTCCAGCAACCGGAAAGCGTCTTCCGGGGAGAACAGGGCCTCGTCGGCCATGATCGGGGTGCCCACATGCTCCGTGACAAAACGGAGCCCTTCGACGTCCTGCGCCTGCACGGGTTGCTCGACCCATTCCGGGTTGAATCCGGCGTCTTCCAGCGCACGGATGGTACGGACCGCTTCCTTGGGTTTCCAGCCCTGGTTCGCGTCAATCCGGAGCCGGACCGCGGGTCCGATCTGCGCCCGAACCCTACGGATCCGCTCGATATCAAGCAGACTGTCCCTGCCCACCTTCACCTTGATGGCCGTGTAGCCGCGCTTTTGGTATTCCAGCGCTTCCTCGCCCATCTCGTTGGGGGAGCGCAGACTGACCGTGATGTCCGTTTCCACCGAGTCGGTTGCCCCACCAAAGTACCGAGCCAGCGGGAACCCGAAGAATTTGCCGAAAAGGTCGTGAACCGCCATGTCGGCGGCTGCCTTGGCGCTGGTGTTTCGTGGCATCGCCCCGTCGATTCGGTCAAGGATGGCATCCAGTTCACCGATGTCCATTCCGAGAATGGCCGGTCCGATATGCTGCCGAAGCGCACCTTCGATGGATGAAAGAGTCTCTCCCGTGATGGCGGCGGTGGGTGGAGCACTGCCGTATCCGATCGAACCATCGTCGCCGTGCAGCCGCAGGATAATGAAATGTGCCTCGTTCACCACCCGCAGGGCCGTGATGAAAGAGCGTTTGAGGGGGACATGGGTCGTTTCGATGTCCATTCGTTCAATTCTCATGCTGGGTGCACTTCCTTCATCATCGGGGATTGATGTCGTCCAACCGGTCATCCCAGTCCATATTTTATCATCAGACGCCCGAGTGCGACGGTCAATTCTTCCGCTTCATGCTCATGATGGAGTTCCGTGGAGAATACGCCCATCAGCAGAGTTCCTTCGGGCGCGTACAGGACACAGAGGTCGTGGCGGATGCCTTCCAGTTCGCCGGTCTTTCGAAGCATGGGCCAGCTGGACGGCGCACATCGGCGCAGCCCGGCCGCACTGCATTCCGTCATCATGATGCCGCGCATGGAAGCACAGGATTCGGGAGAATCCACCGCATCCCTGTGGAGGAGGGTCATCAGGCGGGCCATGTCGGCCAGGCTGGTTTCGTTTTCCCGGTTTTCGAGGCGGGCCTGAAAATCCATCATCTTTCGGCGCAGTCTCGTTTGAGGCAAACCGTGCCGATCGGCCAGCGCATTGACGCAGGTCATGCCCAGACGGTCGATCAGGAGGTTGGCGGCTGTATTGTCGCTGAGGGTCATCATATAGACAAGCAGGTCCCAGATGGAATAGGCAGGCTCCCGAAGCAGAGGCAGCAGACCGAATGGAACCATCTTCGAGGGCGGTGCTTCAAGCCGTTCGGACAAGGAGAGCAAGCCTTCTGTGGATTGCCGGAAGACCTCGACCATGATGAGAATCTTGATGAGACTTGCCGAAGGAACCACCCGGTCCGCCAGGCGCTCATAATGAAAATCGGAGCCGGATAGACGATGTACCAGCACGGAAAAAGTGCCTGGATTTCCCGCGAGGCATTGTTCCACTTCCTGATCCAATTCGTTACAAGGATGATTCCTGTTCAAATGTCTGTTCTCCCGCCTTGCGAACTGAAGTGACTGAATGAATTATTTGTGCTCTTTTTGTTTTCTGATCATCAGATTTTTTTTCAGTTCGGTCCAGGCCAAATCGTAGCGACGGTGCTTCATTCTCGGGAATGCCTGTGAAAGGCGCCGGCTCTGGAGACGGTTCATGTCAAGCAGGGATCGGATGCGTTCGCTGAAAAACTCGCTTTCTTCGAATCGTGCCAGCAGCGCGCTCCGGACTTGAGCGGCCTTTTCCAGCAGACCGCTCTTGAGGGAGCCCGTCTTTTCGCTCAGGGCCTCCACCGTTTCCTTCAGGTCCCCGGTCTTTTCCTTCATGCTTTCCTTCCATTCATCCGCGGTATCCAGAATGCTTTCTTTCAGACCGCCGACGTTATCCAGCCATTCATCCGCCGTTTCTTTCAGGTTCTCTGCTGTTTCCCGAACCCCATTGGCAATGGAAAGCCGGAGGGAACTTGCCTTGTCCGATGTCGAATCAGTGAATCGGTCGAATGCTTCCTGAATTTCGCGCAGCCTTCCGTTCATTTTCAGGATATGAAGCACGGTGAGGGTCGTGTCTGCCGCAATGAGCAGGAACAGAACGATCGAAGATTGAATGCGGAAAAGAGAAGGAACACCGTCCGTGAACCCTCTCACCAAAGGATGGATCCACTGGACCAGCACAACCGAGAACAGACCGAACACGATGGCACCAAGCAGGCAGATTCGGCCGTGTATATTATACTTCATGTGGGAATAATCCCACCATTTCGTATCAAACAGAGTTTCCAGCAACCATGCCGTCACATATTCAACTGTGCACGTCAGGACCAGACCAGCCAGAAACAAGGCGGGAATGTTGCCCTGGAGGTTGCCGATGACCAGCAACACAACCACGGAGCCAGTGCCGTAGACCGGACAGAGCGGCCCATTGAGGAATCCGCGATTGACCAGTTTCCGTTCCTGTATGGAACACAGAATGGATTCGTAGGTCCAGCCGGCCACGCTGTAGAGGACCAGCCACAGAAAATTGTCCACCAGCCACATGAATCACACACCAACCTTTCCCCATGATGGCTGCGACAACAAGCAGGATGTGCACGCCCTCTTCATGATTTCATGCCCCGGGCTGCTGCACGATATGATGGAGCCTTGCTGTTGAATGGCACAGGTGTATTTTATGTCCGATGGCTGTCTGCGTCAAATCCCATTGCGCTGACAGTTGTGGCAAATCTTCCTCATCCGTCATAAGCTGAAACCCTTGGAACAAAGAAATTCCATCATGAGGCCGTTCCGAACAAGGAGACTTACTCCCTTGACTGTTCTTGGTATACTTGGAGCATGGGTATGCACGGCTCCATGCATGGCTGTGTGCCCATGGATGCGGAAGGGTTTCCGCTGCTGTCCGGAATATGGCCGGATACCTTGTTGACGAATGCAACAACGGAGGAAGCACATGACAAGAATCGATAAAATGAATGTGGACACCATCAGAATCCTTTCTGCGGAAGCCGTGCAAGCTGCGAATTCCGGCCACCCGGGCCTGCCGATGGGTGCTGCGCCCATCGCATACACACTCTGGGCCAAACACCTCAAGCACAATCCGGCAAACCCGAAATGGGAGGAGCGTGACCGGTTCGTTCTTTCCGCCGGACATGGTTCCGCCCTGCTGTACACCCTGCTGCATCTGTTTGGATATGGACTGCCGATGGAGGAACTGCGCCGGTTCCGCCAATGGAACAGCCTTACGCCCGGACATCCGGAATTCGGTCACACCGTGGGTGTGGAAGCCACGACCGGTCCCCTTGGGCAGGGCTTCGCCAATGGCGTGGGCATGGCCATGGCGGAAGCCCATCTGGCGGCAACCTTCAACCGACCGGAACAAACATTGGTGGATCACCACACGTACGTTCTGTCCGGGGACGGCTGCATGATGGAGGGCATTACATCGGAGGCCGCTTCTCTGGCAGGAACGCTGGGCCTTGGAAAACTGATCGTCTTTTATGACTCCAACCGCATCAGCATCGAAGGGGATACGGACATCGCCTTCCGCGAGGATGTGGCTGCACGCTTTGCCGCCTACGATTGGCATGTACAGGCTGTGGCCGATGGCAATGACATCGACGGCATCAGCCAGGCCATTGAGGCCGCGAAGGCGGAAACCGGCAAGCCCTCCCTGATCATCATCTCCACACAGATCGGATATGGCTGCCCGGCAAAACAAGGAAAAGCTTCCGCGCATGGGGAACCGCTTGGTACTGAAAACCTCGCCGCAGCCAAGGCATGGCTGGAACTTCCCACAACCGAACCCTTCACGGTGGCGGAGGAAGTGCGGAATGCCTTTGCAGCTTTCACTGAGGCGGGAAATAAGCGGGAACAGGACTGGCTGCGGGCAAAAGCCGCTTATGGAAAGGCATTCCCGGAACTGCTGGTTTCCTGGGAAGCCTGGCAAAGCGGAGAAGTACCCTTGGATATGATGGACAGAGACTCATTCTGGGCAAACAACGGCAAGCCCAACGCCACCCGTTCCAGTTCCAGCGACGTCCTCAATGCCGTTTCGGAACTGGTGCCCAACCTGATCGGCGGTTCCGCCGATCTGGCACCTTCCACCAAAACCCTGATGAAAAACAGAACGTCTTTTTCCAGGGAAGACAGGTCCGGCAGCAACCTGCACTTTGGTGTACGGGAACTGGCCATGACGGCCATCGGCAATGGCCTGGCCCTGCATGGCGGGCTCATCCCCTATGTGTCCACCTTCTTCGTGTTCAGTGACTATATGAAGCCCTGCATGCGGTTGTCCGCCCTGATGAATCTTCGTGTGATATATGTGCTTACCCATGACAGCATCGGTGTCGGAGAGGACGGCCCCACCCACCAGCCTATCGAACAGCTGGCCTCTCTGCGCAGCATTCCCAACATGACGGTGTTCCGTCCGGCGGACGCAAGGGAAACGGTCGCGGGATGGGTCGCGGCATTGGGTCGCAAGACCTCTCCCACCGCGCTTGTATTGACCCGTCAGAACCTGCCCCAACTGGCGGGAACGGGCAAAGACGCTGGGAAAGGCGCTTACATTCTGCTGGATTCTGAAAAAATCGACATTCAGCTGATGGCATCCGGGTCAGAGACACAGCTTGTGCTCGAGGTCGGTAAACGTCTTCAGGAAAAGGGTGTGGGTGTCCGTGTCATCAGCATGCCCTCATGGGAGTTGTTTGAAGAACAGCCCAAAACATACCGCGACAGTGTGATCGCACCGGCTGTGCGCACGCGTCTTGCCGTGGAGGCGGGTGCCTCCTTTGGTTGGCACCGCTATGTGGGACTTGATGGGGATATCATCTCAAGGGACACCTTCGGCGCTTCCGCACCAGCCGAACAACTCTTTGCCGCCTATGGATTCACGGTGGAGAACGTTCTGGCCCGCGCGGAGCAATTGCTATCCCAATGAGCGCGCTCCCGCTCACGGATCTCCTGCAGACATATCAGAGGTCCCATCACGGTCCCACGCACCCATATAAGGCTGTGAACCCCAGTCTGCCGCTGGATGAAAGCGTACCCCCGGCAAACCGAAAAACTCGTTGCCCTGGGTCAGCCATGCGTGAAACGCCTGTTGGATGGCGGATTGTCTGGGCGCATCATCCAGAGAGGTGACATGATTGCCGAAAATCCTTTCCCATGCCTGGGTACGGTCACCGGCTTCAGGGGTCAGGTAAAACTCCCGCTGGAACTTCACGATATTTCCTTTTCCGCCAAGGAGGGTCTGCAGCTGCGGCGCAAAAAGCCAGGTGTCACAGAAAAACGCCCGGGTCGGCGATTCCGGGAAAAAGCGGGAGAAGAAGGCTTCCGCCAGGGAAAAGGACTTCCGGCACTCGTCCATGTCGAGTTTGCCACCCTGGGGAATGTGAATGTCGATCAGCGTGTCGCCCTTTTTCAGAACGATGTCCCACTCTTCGCGGGGAAGCAGGACTTTTTCTTGGGATGCCCGGCCATAGGGTGAAACGGGATTTCCCGACCAGCCTCCTGCATGCTCTTCATATTCCGGATGCCAGCATGCCGGGTCCGTACGGCCATCCGCACCGTCTGCATACCCGTCCGTGCGAAGTTGATTCTCCGGCAAGGCAAGCCCGACATAACAGTCATGACCTTTTTTCCTGAAAAACGTCATGTCTGATGCATAGTCCAACAACCTGAACTGGAGCCGCCCCAATCGGAACAGCTGGCAGGACAGATGAAGCTTTATCCACCCGAACTGCGAAAACCGCCATGTGCCATGCTTCTCATGGTCGTTGTGTACCCAGAGACCGATGTCCGCCATGGTTGCGTCGAACAACTCCTGCGGGATTCCTTTGTCCCTGTACCAGGCTTCCGCAAAAGGCAATGCGGAAAGATAGGCGAGGAAATCCATTGCCCATGCGTTCTCGCCCAGTTTTTCAATGGCAACCGGATCGGACTCGGGTGCGGTCCAATCCTTTCCCCATTCCCGTTTGTGAACCAGACGGTGATGAGCCTCCTGCATGGCGGCAGACAAGGCGTCATCCGAAAGGATCGTCTTCCGGATGGGTTCCAGTACAGCGACCATTTCATCAGGGATTCCGATGCGTTTGCACCAATAGGCCAGTCGTTCGGGTTTGAGCATTTCGATTTCGTCCATCGCCGGATTCATCATGTTCACACCTCTTGGTTTCAGGCTGTTTGCGTCCATCCCCATTGTACGATACACAGCTCGGTTATTCCACTGCCCGTATTCACTGGCCATCCATTCCACCACACGTGGAACAGGAATGATCCTATGGACAGCATCACGATGTTCCGATACAATGTCCCAAGAACCGTAAACGTTTACGGTACGGGCTTGGAAAAACAACCTGCTCTATGAATTTCAGAAACGAATGGCTTGATGTGCCTTTTTTTCTGAAAAAGAGCAGGCAATATCTATCCGATGCCTGAGAGAGGCGGGTTCAGCATGCAGGAAAGGATTACCTTGAAGGATGTCGCAAAGGCGTTGGGCGTATCCATCGGTACGGTGGAGCGTGCGATGCATGGCAAGAGCGACATCAATGCGGACACCCGGCAGCGGGTCCTTGAAAAAATCGAGGAAATGAAATACCTGCCCAACAGGCACGCCCGCTCCCTTTCGCTGAAGAGCCGGAAGAACATTACCGTCCTCATGCCTTACAACGCGCCTTTCTGGCATCAGATGCGGGCCGGAATCGAATGTGCCGGACGCGAACTCTCCTTCTGCGGGGTTTCCGTCAATTGCGTCTGCCTGAACAGGATGGACGGAAATCTGGTGCTGTCGCATGTGAAGGAGGCTGTCGGACGGAAGACGGACGGCTTCCTCCTCGTCCCCGAGGGACTCGGTCCTGTCGCTGGTAAAATAAGGGGTATCATCGGTGATGGCATTCCACTGGGCATGCTCAATGATGATGAGGAAGCTTTCGGGCGACAGTTCTATGTCGGTCCGGACAATTTGCTGATTGGGCGACTTGCGGGGGAACTTGTCGGAAAGTTTTCGGCAGGGCGCGGAAAATGCATGGCAATCACAGCCATGCATGCAAAATCCGGCGCATTGTCTCCCGAATGCCGACTGAGGCTGACGGGGTTTCAGGAAGTCCTGTGCCAGGCATATCCCGACATCGAGCTCGATGTTGCGACGTATGAGATGTACAGTGAAGATGCCTACAATGTCACATTGGGGAAGCTGGCGGTCGATGGCGGCATGCAAAGCGTGTACAGTGTCGATGGTTTTCTTCAGGAAACCGCGATGGCCGTAAAGGACAGCGGCCGCAGGGGACTTGTGCTTGTAGGCCACGAAATGTCCGAGGATGTGAACCGTCTTCTGCAGGAGGGGACCATCAGTGCGGCGATCTGCCAGAATCCGTATCTGCAGGGCTATCACGCGCTGAAATGCATGGCCGACTATCTGCTCGATAGAAAAAAGCCACCCCATGAGAAAATGTTCATCGATTTCCATCTGTACACAAGGTACAACACCTATGGGAAGGACAACTATCTTGGCGCGGTGAAACCTGTTGGTCAAGCATGAATCAGACCTAAGACCGATCTGAATCCGGACTGATTCCGACCTGAATCCATCCTGAATCCGGACCGAAACGACCTGAAACCGAACTGATTCCGACCTGATTCCAAACTGAATCCAACCTGGATCCGGACTGAAACGACCTGAAACCCGCCTTTGGGCGAAGTCCCTTTCTGGATTCTGGCAGGCTCGCAGCATGTCACGGAGAAAACGGGGAATTGTTCTGGTTTCCGGTAACGTTACCGGTCTTGCCGAGATTGAAAAGGAGTTTTAATGAACATTCTGGCGGTAGGCGCACATCCCGATGATTTGGAAATCCTCATGGGCGGCACGCTGGCCAAGTATGCGGCCAGAGGGGACAAGGTCTTCATGGCTTCCCTCACGAACGGCAACATGGGACATCCCCGATACAGGCCGGATGACATGGCCCGTGTGCGCAAGTCGGAAATGGAAGCTTCCGCGGCACGCATCGGCGCGGAAGTTCTCTGGATGGATGTGGATGACGAATTCTCCGAGATCAATCTGCAGGCGCGTCTCCAGATGGTGGACGTACTGCGTCGGGCCGATCCCGACGTCATCTTCACGCATGGACCAACCGACTACCACGTCGATCACCGCAACTGCGGCCAGCTTGTCTTCGAGGCTGCTCCTCTGGCCTGTGTACACAACATTGTGAGGGAATTGCCACAGATGAACAAACAGGCGCTGATCTACCATATGGACAATCTTGCCGGCATCGGATTCGAGCCAACGGAGTTCGTCGATGTCACGGATACGATGACTACGAAACTGGAAATGTTCCGCTGCCACCGCAGCCAGGACAGCTGGATGATGGAAATCACGGGATATGATTTCACGGACGTGATTGAAACCTGCGCGAAATTCCGCGGCTATCATGCAGGTGTCCGGTATGCGGAGGCCTTTCGCCGGGTCGACGCCTGGTATCGGGGGACGACAAAGCGGGTTCTGCCGTGACCGGCCATACGGTGCCGGAAATGCCGCAACAAACGATGACGGTGGAATTGCGTGGCATGTCCTGCAGGACCGGATTTTCCCGGAAGAGAGCGGAAAATGGAGGTGGCTTCATGCTCATCGATCTGCACACCCATGTGAACGCACCGGAACATCTCATCGGAACGAAGTTCATGGAAGACTGCATCCGGGGAGGTGGCCGATACGAAGGCATGATCGCCGACCGGGAACGGCATTTCACCGAGGAGATGGCACAGGTGGATGTGGCCTGCATCATGGCGCTGGACGCGCCGGCCAGCGGTCTCGTGGTGCCGAACGAATACTGCGCCGCTTATCAGCGGGATTATCCGGACCGAATCGTCGGGTTCGCCTCGGTGGACCCCAATCGTGCAGATGCCGCGGATGGCCTGAAGCACGCGATCACGGAACTAGGTCTGAAGGGGTTGAAGCTGGGTCCGATCTACCAGCATTTTCATCCACTTGACGAGAAGAAGGCCTACCCTGTTTATGAAATGGCGCAGCAGCTGGGAATACCCATCCTTTGGCACATGGGCACCTCGTTTGTCGAGAAGGGACCGCTCGAATATACACGCCCCATCCACATTGACAGAGTCGCGTTGGACTTTCCAAACCTGAAACAGGTCATCGCACACCTCGGCCACCCATGGGAAGCCGAAACCATCGTGCTGATCCGAAAACAGCCCAATGTCTGGGCCGATATTTCGGCTCTCTATTACCGACCCTGGCAGTTCTACAACAGCATGGTCCTGGCGATGGAATACAAGGTGACCCATAAGCTGTTCTTCGGCACCGACTTTCCCGTCACCACCCCGCAGCAGACCATCGCCGGATGCATGGCGGTACGCAGGTTCGGGGAGGGGACAGGATTGCCGGAAATTCCCGCTTCCGTCTTCGAGGACATCATTCACCGGAATCCGCTGGAAGCATTGGGCATCCGGCTGGGCTGAATCATAGGGAGGATCACGTCATGCAGTTCGTAAGCGAAAAGGAAATGTTCGATCTGATGGAGGAGAAACTGTACACCGGTGTGGTGGCGGACATCCTGGATGAACTGGGGTACCGCAATCAGGCCATGCGCCAGGACATACGGCCGATTGAACGAGACTTTGTCATCGCAGGGCGCGCCAAGACGATTCTGTCCGTCGACGTGTACGAGATTCCCGAAGACCCGTACAAGATGGAGATTGCCTCCATCGACAGCCTGAAGGAAGGCGAAGTGGTCGTGGCCTGCACCAACCGGTCCATCAACAATGGTTTCTGGGGGGAATTGCTTTCCACTGCCAGCATGATGCGCGGGGCCAGGGGCGCCATCATCGACGGGATTTCCCGTGACACGAAGAAGATTCTGGAATTGGGATTCAAGGTGTTCACGGCGGGCTTCAAGCCGTTGGACAGCCGGGGGCGCGGCCTCGTCATCAATTATGACTGTCCGGTTGCCTGCGGCGACATCCTGGTGCATCCCGGAGACGTGATCTTCGCGGATTGCGATGGCGTGGTCGTCATCCCGAAAGCCGTCGTGATGGATGTCATCCCGAAGGCGCTGGACAAGGTGGACCGGGAAAACAAGAGCCGGGACGAATTGAAGCAGGGTGCCTATCTGCGGGATGTGTTCGACAAGTACGGCGCACTCTGAACGGAGTCGGGCTGCCGGTTGAATCGGTGAACACGGTCTGAAGCCAGTGTGAAGACCGTGTGAAGCAGCCATGTCTCTACAGGCCGAATCATGAAAGGAGCAACGGACATGAAAATGAAGGCGGCTGTCATGGAAGCCCTGAATGAACTCGTTGTGAGAGAAATCGACGTGCCGGACATCGGGGATGAATTTGTTCTTGTGAAAACGAAAGCCTGCTCCATCTGCGGGTCGGATATCGACGAGTTGAGAACGGGCGCCTTCGCGACCTTTTTCCCC
>JFJP01037247.1_pt1 | contig 35460 bp, 30 predicted proteins | sample 431651 | NCBI WGS metagenome assembly JFJP01 (sample SAMN02602958, study PRJNA72255) | Microbial mat metagenome, whole genome shotgun sequencing project. | biome: fresh water; feature: sink hole; material: water; isolation source: purple microbial (photo- and chemosynthetic) mats found in... | reverse complement strand
GCCAAAGCTCTATCAGCCGGAACAGCTCCATCGTATTCAAGTTTGTAATTCTGTGGCATATAGCCATTTATATAGGTAGGAATATCGGGAAATAGCATTTTGGGCAAAGCAAACCCTTCGGTAAGCATCGAGGCATAAAGAAGTGGTTTTAAAATACTTCCAGTACTTCTATCGCCCATAATTACATCTACTTGCGAGGCATTAATTTCATCATACAAATCGGTCAGATTACCAACATAAGCCAAAACATTTCCCGTTTTTACATCAAGCACAAGAGCCGAAATATTATTTATTTGATTGGCTTTGTGTATTTTAGCATGTCTATTGGTTATTTCAATCACTTGCTTCTGCAACTCAATATCTAAAGTAGTTTTAATTCTAAAATCGTGTGCGTGTTCCATCTTAGCTCTGTCTAATAAATGAGGCGCAAAATGCGGAAAAACTTTTGGTTCTTCAGGTATTTCTTCTTCCAAAGCAAGTAGGTACGTTTCGTTGTTAATTACATTTTCGTGGAGCAATTGCTTTAATAAACGGTTGCGTTTAATCAAAAGTTTTGCTCTGTTTTTTCCCAAATGAATCAAAGAAGGCGAATTGGGCAAAACGGCAAGCATCGCACTTTCAGCCCAAGATAATTTTTCGGGTTCTCTGCCAAAATAACGCCAAGCTGCTGTTTCTAAACCAATTACATTTCCACCATAAGGCGCATTTGAAGCATAAAGTTTTAATATTTTTTTCTTAGAATAAGTCAATTCCATTCTAAAAGCAAGCAGTATTTCTTTAATTTTTTCGGTAAAAGTACGAGGTGGATTATCGCGCGAGAGCCTAATTACTTGCATACTAATAGTGCTCCCTCCGCTCACAATATTACCCGATTTAATGTTTTGCCAAGTAGCTCGGGCTATCGAAAAAATATCAAAACCTAAGTGATAATAAAAACGTTTATCTTCATAAATTCTCACACACTCAACGTATTTGCTGGGAACTTCCTCCATTTCAGGAAAACGCCACTGTGCATCATCGGCTATTTTTGCTGCTAATAAATTACCATTTTTGTCTTCCAAAATAGTAGAAATCGGCTTGTCAAATAACTCCGATGGCAAAGAAAACCAAAATACTAAAAATACCGAAATACTTATTGTAAGTAAAATTTTTTGTTTTTTAGATAAACTGACAAACCAATATTTTATCTTTTTAAAAAAAGCATACAATTTCATTAATTCTAATATATTTGAAAAATTTAAGCATCAGTGCTATTTAATTTTTGAACAAACTTTTAGATATTTTAGCAAAATACCTTATTCAAGAAAATATAAAAAAAAGAAAGCCGATAATTATTTTATAACAAATTTCATTTTTATAGAAACAAAATAAGTTTTTATTTTACAAAAATAAAGCACTCTTTTTCATTTTTAAAGCATTACAAAATTACGAAAAAAAACTATTTTCACAATTTTAATTTTATCGAAAATATGCACCAGTGCTGTTTAATTTTTGAGCCAACCTTTTGCAATTTACTTATTTTTAAGCACTTGACAAAACAAAATATAGAGGTTAATTTTGGTTCGCTACATATATGTTAAAAAATTTGATTTTGAGCTAAAATAAAGCAATTTTTGTAAAAAATTTGAACTATGAATAGAAATGAAATGATGCAAACACTCAATTCGCCAACTGGCAGAAATTGGGACGTAGTAGTAATAGGCGGCGGTGCAAGTGGCTTAGGTACAGCACTCGACGCTGCTGCAAGAGGTTACAAAACCTTGCTGGTAGAGCAATCAGATTTTGCAAAAGGAACTTCGAGTAGAAGTACAAAATTGGTTCATGGTGGCGTTCGCTATTTGGCGCAGGGCGATATTTCGCTTGTTTTAGAAGCCCTGCAAGAGCGAGGTTTGTTGCGGCAAAATGCTCCGCATTTGGTTAGAAATCAGTCGTTTGTAATTCCAAATTACACTTGGTGGACAGGTCCATTTTACACCGTGGGCATGAAAGTATATGACATGATGGCAGGCAAGCTTGGGCTTGGTCCTTCTGAGCATATTACAAAAGAAGAAACGTTAAAAGCAATTCCAAATATTTCGGACAAAGAGCTTACCGGCGGTGTTATTTATTACGACGGACAGTTCGACGATGCGCGGCTTGCCATCAATTTGGCTCAAACTTTTGTAGAAAATTCGGGCATTGCCATCAATTATATGAAAGCGGTTGGCTTAATTAAAAATGCCCAGCAAATGATTTCGGGAGTTAAGCTTAAAGATATGGAAAGTGGTGAAATCTACGAAGTTGCAGCAAAAGTGGTAGTAAATGCAACAGGTGTTTTTGCCGACGATATTCTACAAATGGACAATCCGGAGCAAGCCAAAACAATAAAACCAAGCCAAGGCATTCATATTGTGCTAGATAAATCTTTTTTGCAAGGCGATTCGGCTATCATGATTCCCAAAACCTCCGACGGGCGTGTGCTTTTTGCCGTTCCTTGGCACGGAAAAGTAGTGGTTGGCACAACCGATATTCCTATCGACTCGCCTAGCCTCGAACCTCGTGCGCTCGACGAAGAGATTGAATTTATTCTTTCAACTGCCTCTGAATATCTAAAAAAAGTACCCAAAAGAAGCGATGTTTTGAGTATTTTTGCCGGCTTGCGTCCGCTGGCAGCACCGCAGGGCGATGAACAAAATACCAAAGAAATTTCGAGAAGTCACAAAATTATTGTGGCACTTTCGGGCTTAGTAACTATTACTGGAGGAAAATGGACAACTTACCGCAAAATGGCTGAAGATACCATCGACAAAGCCGCACTCATTGGTGGCTTGCCAGAAAGGGCTTGCGAAACAAAAAATATGCCTATTCATGGTTATGTAAAAAATACTGATTGGACTGACCATCAATATATTTATGGCGTTGATAAATTACATTTGGCACGTTTAGTACAAGAAAATCCTGAATTTGGAAAAAAGTTGCACACTCGTTTGCCATTTACCAAAGTAGAAGTGATTTGGGCAGTTCGCCAAGAAATGGCTCGCACGATAGATGACGTGCTAGCACGCAGAGTAAGAGCACTTTACTTAGATGCGCGCGCTGCCGTAGAAATAGCTCCCGAAGTTGCCGAAATAATAGCTAATGAATTAAATTTCAATAATTTATGGAAAGAAAATCAAATTCGTGAATTTACCGAATTAGCCAAAGGCTACATTTTATAAAGCAACAAAAAAGCCTTAGTAAAAATTTTACTAAGGCTTTTTTAGGATTAATAACTTTTTTTTACTCTGTTCCAAAAATAGAAATAACCGAGCGATTAGAATCCATTTTTTTCAAACGAAACTCCTCGTCGTAGCGAATAATATAAACACTATTATTTTCGTAACCTTGTGCAGGCAAATTCTTTTCAAAATAAAATCCGGTATGCAAACCTTGATATTCTGTTTTTTCGTTTGCTAAACAAAGATTAAAATTTTTGCCGTATTTTTTCAATATTTGACCAAAGTAAAAAGTAATATCAAAACCGTGCATAGCATATTCGGAAGGTTCGTAATTATAAATACGCTCAAATTTATTTGTAAATTCAACTACTTCAACGGCATCATCATTGGTGTAAGTATTTGAATGATAGTGTATATTCAAATTTCCGTAATATTGAAAATCCATGTTTGAAAAAGTTTCCCAACGCCTAGAGCCAAAAACAGCAATCAAATATCTATCAGCAACTGTCATTAATCTGTTCATTAAATTGGTAACCACAACTTCTTCCTCTGAGAGAGTTAAAATTACATTGGTTTTGTCTTTGACAAGAAGCGACTGAAGTTTATAAACCTCGGAACTTTTACGAAAGCTAATTTCCTGAATATCATCATTTGTAGAAGCAAATTGTCTTCTCAAAAATTCGAGCATATTAAGTTCTGCTTTTGTACCGCCATGCACAATAACGATATTTCTATTGTCAATTTTGCTAATGTATTGAGCTGTTTTCTTTATCCTTACGTCGTCAGAAGAATTAACTTGAAAAACATTTGGTAGCGAATATACCAAACTGTCTTTAGAGTCTAAAGGCGAAATAATGTTTATGTTTTTGCCTGAAACTTCTTGCGCAAAAGCTTTAATATTAGAAGAATAAACAGGTCCAATAATTAAATCCATTTCTGAAATAATAGGCAAATTTGCAATTTCTTTTACCGTTTGCACACTATTTTTGGTGTCAAAAACATGCAAATCAACCGAAACTCCTATTTTGCGCAACGAGTCTAAAGCAAGTAAAGTGCCTTCGTAATATTCAAGAAAAAGCTTTGAATTTTGATAATATTTTATAGCTTTAGATGCGCTTTCGCCCGAATAACTCATATATTTATTTTCTTCTACAAATAATGGAAGCAAAAGGGCAATTTTAAATACTTGTCCGGTATAATTAAATTTCCCACAAGGATTATCAACATAATTGATAACGGAGCTTACATCTCCCTTATTTTCGTTGTTGTCTTGCTCAAAAACTACTTCAGCCTGTTGCTTTTTCACATTACGCGGGATTTTCAAAATATCGCCTTCAGCCAAACCAGCAGAGAGAAATGGATTGTTTTGAGTCAAAATTTCGGGAGTAATGTCATAACTTTTTGCAATAGAGTATGCTGTTTGCCCTTTTTCAACGGCGTGATACTTAAACTCGCTCTCAAAAATAGGAATTTTGATGGTTTTTCCTTTTTGCAAACCGGTTTCAATGCTCGGATTTACAAGTTTAATTTCATCTATATCAACATTATAAGTTTTAGATATAGCATATAAACTTTCTTTTTTACCTACTTTATGCAAATAATACGAAATCCCGTTTATTGTAACTTTATCTGTGCTTTTTTCTTGCGCAAATGCAAATGCAACCACAAGAAATAAAAATAGTACTGTTGAAGAAATTTTTTTAATGTTTTTCATTCTGTTTTTATAAGTAGATTTTGTTTTACGGAACGTCAAAAAAAAAATCTATTTTTTGACTGCCTTTTTAGAAATTCTATTCATTAAACTACGCTTGTGAAATCTATAAATTGCTATTTTATAACACAATAGAAAGCAAAATTTAGAATTAATACCTTTTTAATCAGCTTTCAATTCACACACAAAAATACAAATTCCTTTTATTTTATTCAAAATATTTTAAATGAAAGCATCTTTCTTTTTAAAAATAAAAAAGAAAGATGTAAAAATAGAAAAGTTTTCTCAAGTTAAATAACTAATAATAAAGATATTATAATTAATCTGCAAATTTTAAAAATCACAAATCAATTTCTAAATTAGTAAATTTCGATGTAATTTTAAAATTATAATCGGGATATTCAAAAATAGGCATTAATTTTTCGGTTTCTCCTATTGAGTAGCCAAAAATTGTTTCATAATCAGCCGAATCCTCTCCCATTTCTTCTAGTTGGGCAAAATAATCGACAATTGATTTTGATTCTATGATAATAACTCTGCCCATTTTATTGATGATTGGGCTGTGATGCCTTGCAGTATCGTGCTCAAATTCCAGTATGCGTCTTCCTCCTTTAGTAATGCCTATTACTCTAAAAGTTAAGCTTTTACCCACTCCTGGCAAGTTTAATACATTTCTATCGGTTCCCAAGAAAGGAATGTTTTCAAGTTTTCGTATTTTATCAATTTTTGCTTCCATATTTTCAGCATCTTCAGGAAAATGCTTTATTTCATCGTAATATTTCTTTGGTATTGAACCAATTACCTTTTCTTCCAATTGCTCTTGAACGGCTCTTGCGTTGGTTGCAAAGTTATGATAATTTTCGCGGTAACCTTTTACGGTAAAGGTATAATAATTTATCACTCCTATGTCGTTCAAAACCTTACGCAATTTAGCCGAATGCCCACGTCGGGAGGCAGAAGTGGTAAAAACAAGTTGGTTTGCAACAGTCCAACCAGCTGAAATTAAAAGTTTTACACCTTGCAAAGCTTCTGGAGTTATTTCCATTGGCGACACAAAATGTGTTTGAATAAAAAACTGCTTGATTCCAATTTTGGAAGCTTTGCTTTTAAAATCGCGAAGAAGTGCAACTAATTCGTTTGTAATACGTTGTGGTAAATAAACGGGTAATCGTGTGCCCAAACGCACACGGGTAATTTCGGCAAACTTTTCGCCTTCTGGCAAATTTTCGTTGTTTTTTTTCTTATGAAGTGCCATGGTGTAAACAGCCTCTAAAATATTGCGAAGCGCAGGCGTTGAGCTCATAAAAGCATCGCCTCCGGTAATCAAAATGTCGCGCAATTGAGCATCTTCCTCAAAGTAAAGCATCAAGCGGTCAAGCTTTTGCAACCAAGTTTCTTTGGGTTTTAGTTTGTTCAAATCGAAATTCAAATGCCCCGATTGAAAATCGTACATACGCTGACACGAAACGCACAAACCTCCGCAAGCTCTGCCGGTTGTGTCGGGAATCAAAATGGCTACTTCGGGGTAACGTCTGTGAATATTGTGCAATGAGGGCAAGACCCAACCTGCGGCATTTGGTTTTCCGGGCTGCACTGTGTCTTCTTTTTCCCAAGCAACAATTTCGCCGTATTCTTCGACCAACTGCTTGCTATGAAACAAATAATCGCGCATGGCAAAATCGGCACCTATCGAAAAGCTGTTAATTTTAGTATCAATAAGCGACAAAAAATACGGGTTTACAAAAAATGGAATTCCTGCTTTTTCGGCTTTGTATAAGGTATTCAAAAGCTCTTCCGACAAAGAATTATCGAGCATTTCGTTGAGCAATTTGGGGTTTCTGATGGCAAATTTCAGATGAAAATGACTAATATCCCACCATTTCAATACTTTAAAAAACTTTTGTTCGTACGATAAATCTGGTTCAAAAAAATAGTTTTTGCTCTTAATTTCGCCTTTTTCAATTATCCGTATCAATATTTTAATAATTCGCTCTTTATTTTCTTTTCTTATTGCCACTATTCGAGGTTCGAGCCCCGACGGAAATTTGTCCATCCATTTCAAAATCTGCTCTTTAGGTGGATTTTTTTCTTGCAATTTTCCGGTTAGCTGCCGAAACAAATATAGCATATCCACAAAAAAGCCATATCTTGCTCCTCCAGTTCCATCTTTTGCTGCCAACCAAAGATATTTCATTGGATTATTGGTGATTAGCTCGCCTTTTCTATTCAAATCTACATACTTTTTTCCGGCATAATCAATGTAATCTAAAATACGAATTGCAGCTATCGAACACCATTCTAATTTCTCAAAAGCCTGTCTTCCATTCAATTCGCGTTTGTAATATGCCAAGGCGTGTTCATTTTTTTCTAATACCGAAAATGCCAAAGCTCTTATTTCCAGCATCGCCTCTGTTTCATTTTTACTTTGAGACAATATTTTAGCCAATAATGGATTTTCATCTAAAATTTTAGCCAAAATTCTATAAGATTTTAAACTTATAGCTACCTTATTATTTCTTTTATTTTTGAGCATTTTTGTAAAATAATTTAGTTTTTGAAAAAAAAGAAAGCCAAAACAAACGGCTTACGATAGAATTTTACAATCAATAGTACTTACCGCATTGTTGTTTTCATTTTATTTAGAATCTGAAAGAAAACACATCTTTTATGTTCGTTTGAAATTTTAATATCCTAGTTTACTGCAAGTAAACTGCGGTTTTAAAAATTTCAAATGCCTTAAATCTGATTTACGTTCAAATATTATTTACTAAAATTGTACTATTCATTTAAAAATGTTGGTAATTTTAATAAAACTTGAAAAAGTGTAGATTTGAAGAAGTTAATTGATTCAAAAAAAATGAATCAAAATCGATTTTGAAATCTACAACACTTATAATCTGAATATTCAAGCCTACTAACAACTAAAATAGATACAAATATAAATCCATTATACGCTTTTTTTAAGAAAAGTTATCATAAAAAAGATTAAAAAATAAAATAAAAAAAACGGAAATATAAAAAAATACAATGCACTTTTATTTTTTTATAAATCAACACAAGTAAATAACGCAAAATAAGGCAAATTCTTATTTGAAAAATAAAAAAAAGTGGAGTAATGACTAATTATTCAGAAAAAAATAATAATTCAAAAAAAAAAGCAAAAAATAAGCACTTGTGCTATTTTATTTTTGAGCAACCTCTTTGCTATTTGCTTGTTTTTAAGCACTTAGCTAAACTAAATATACAATTAATTTTGGTTCACTTCTTAAAATTATTGATTTTTAATTATTTTGTTTAATTTTGCAAAACCTTTTTTACGAAATATAAAAATATACTCTCACAATAAAAAAAACAATATTAGAATGTTAGCTAGAATTTATCCAATTTTCCACAACGGAAAGAAAATCTACTATACCGATTGGTCTAATTTAATTAGTGCCGAAGAATCTTTAGCAGCTATTAAGGAAACGTCAGATTTTATTTTGTCGATGAATGAATATGAACTGCTAGAAATTATTAATGTTACAAATTCATTTGCCTCAGTGGAGTCTCTAACCGAATTAAAGAGGGTTGCAAAATTGACCTCAAAATTTAATAGAAAAAAGGCAATAGTAGGTATCTCGAGTGCTAAAAAAATATTACTCAACTCAGTAAACAGAATTGCGGGAACCAACATAAGGGCTTTCGACACCTTGGAAGAAGCTAAAGACTGGCTTACAAACGAATAAAAAGTTACTCCTGGGTTGCTTGTTTTTTTGAAAAAAAGGAAAAATTTACCTTTCCGTAATTTTTTTGTTTAAAAAAATAAGGCATTGTTGAAAAATCGGTGCTAAAAGAATGCTCAATAATCAACAAAGCCTCTGGTTTAAGGTGTTGATTTTCAAAAATTAAAACAGGAAGCGTTTCTAAATTAGGCAAATCGAAAGGAGGGTCGGCAAAGATTATGTCGTAAAATAACGAATTTTTCTTTACAAACTTAAAAGCATCGGCTTTGTATAAATTTATATTCTTTTCGGCTTTTAGCTCTGCTATTGTGCGCTCGATAAATTTAAAATGATGAATATCAAGCTCTACAGCAGTTACATCGTTGCATCCACGCGAAAAAAACTCGTAGCTAATGCTTCCTGTGCCCGAAAATAAATCCAATACACGAATTTCGTCCATATAGTAATCGTTTTCCAAAATATTGAAAAGACTTTCTTTTGCAACATCGGTTGTAGGTCGAGCACTAAAGCTTTTGGGCGGTGAAAAACGCTTTCCTCTAAATTTACCGCTAACTATTCGCATATTGGTTCTATTATTTTGATAAAAATGAATTTTTTTTTTGTTAAACAGTAATGTAAATCAAATTATCGAAATAATGTTTGTCTAATTTTAATTCTTTGCTAAATGCTGCCTTTGGAAAATTGTCTTTAAATTTCACATTTTTGAAAAAACGCTTCAAAATTTTATAAGTTCCTACTTTTGTCGAAATATTTCCTGATAAAATAATAGGCGTAGAATTATCGGTAATATTAAGATTTTTCAAGGTCAAATGTACATAATAAATAAAGTCGTCAATGGTTTGGTATTCAAAACTATTGTTGAACAATAAGTTATTTGATTGTGTAGCACAGATGTTAAAAAAATCGTTGTCGATATTCAAGTAAATTTCTTTGGTTTTTTGGTTATTGGCACTCGAAAGCAAAGCCGATTCTACAAAGCTTGTATATTGGTGATAGATTTTGTAATTGGTAAGGTTTGAAGCCAAAATAGCTTTTGCTTTTTCGGGAAACGAAAAAACATTGACTATGTCGGAATGTTCAATTTTATTGCTTAATACAATTTCCGTTTCGGATAAAAAATGATTGTACGCAAAAAAAGTGGTTTTACTTTCTTCGGTAAATAAGTTTTCGGGTATTAAAGTGGCTTTAGTTGAAAGATACAAAAAAGCCGTAGAATGATAATTCAACTTAATAAGAGGCTCTTTTCCAAATACATAATTCAATTTCTCTGTTAAAGATTCCTCTTCATTGGGAAAAGGATTGAACTTTACAAATACAAATTTTTTGAGAGCTATGCTATAAATTGTATAGCCGTACTCTAACTTTCCAAATTGAATGGCTAGCTTGTATTTAGGAGCTTCTGCCTTTTTAAAATCGCTCGAAGAATATTCAAATTTTCTCATAATCCTACTTTTATACCGTCAATAGTTACTTTAATTTGTTGATTGAAAAAGGAAACAAATCAAAATTTAATTCATTTATTTTCAAAATATTAGTTGTAAAGAAAGAACACATCCAAGCGTTAAATTTGTTCAAAACAAAAAAAGCTTGAAAGTGTTCTGTATTTCTATAAAAAAAAATAGAAATAAAATTACCTATTTACTTTTTTGCAAAAAGCTATTCCCAGTTACCTGCATTGTTGTTAGGCTCTTTTACATCTCCTACTTTCAAACCCGGAAATCTTTTCAATTTTTTGGCTTCTGCATTCATATTAACAATTTCTTGTTTAGTTAAACCATTCAAGATAACATTGTTAAGTGCATTAGCTTCAAAAACGGCAACAGTAACTCCCGAAGCGGTAGGAATTGTATCCTTAGCTAAAAAGAAAATTTCACCTTTTCCGAAAGGAACAAATTTAATAGAATCGAGCTGAGATGCTTTTTTGAAAAGCGAATCCTTCACACTCACATAAGTAGTATCACGTTTAATCAAACCTAATGCAAGAGCCTCAGCATCAGTAGCAATAGTATCAGGACGTGTTCCTTCTGCTCTAACAACTCTAAAAGACTCGTGTTTAGCAAAGTAAATCAAAGTATCCCAGTTGTCGCAATATTCGCCACGTACTTGCTTGTAAGCAACTTGCAATGAGCGGATTTGCTTTAAACTTTCGATAACAGCATTGTACCTTTTGTCCTTTTCATTTTGAAAAACAATGGGTTCTTTTATACTTTGATATAACTCATAAGATAAAAATGCTATAAGCAAAAATAATGCAATTTGAATTCCTAATTTCATGTTAATAATTTTTTTTTGAAATGATTAAAACAAATATCTGTTCGACTGCAGAACAGTCTTTTTTATTTTTTTTTGATTTTGAATTCTTCTTGTACATTTTGGTTTTTAGAAGTTTATATTAAAATAAATAACTAATAAACAATTACATACAAAAAAACATACAAAAACATAAAGCTCTAAATTTAATAAAAAAAGTAAATTTATAAAGCTCTGCTTTGTTTGCAAAAATATAAACTTTTTGGTTTTTTATGGCTCAAATGTAAAAAAATGTTTATTCTAAAAAAAAAGTTTCTTGTTTTTTTATTTAAAACACTTTTTTTCAAATAGTTACATTTGTTTTTTTTTCATAAATAAATAACATGTAAGGATAAAATAATTCGGAATAGTTACTTAACAAAGATAAACTTGTAAAAAAACGCTTTCGACTAAAAAGAAATGGTTTGGTTAAATTGTTATTTTATCACTAAAAAATACGGAATCTTAAATCAATGTCGCCCAAGTTAAGCCGCCAAGGGTTTAAATCCCTTGACGGGACGCTGTTTTCCAAATAATCTTAACTTAACGGCTTTGAATTTTCAATAGTGTTTGAAAGAAAAAAGGTACAAAAAATAGAATCATTCATCGCAAGCAACTTTTTTGCATAGTTTTTGGTTAAGTAAATTATACAAAAAGAAAAAACTAAGTAAAAAACCAAAGTACTAATTTTTTTGCTTCATTTTAACTAAAATACGAAAAAAGTATAGAAAAAAACGGAAAAGTTTTATTCGTTTTTTCAACAATAAAATTACTCATAAGTATTTAATTAAAAGCACAATATAAGTAAAAGAAAGTGCTCTATTTACGGCTTTTTTTTTAGTATTTACTAAAATACAATATTTTACGTTAATATTATATAAAAATTAATAGGAATAATAGCTTATTTTTGCGTTCATTTTTTATTTAATCTAAAGTACAAAATAATATAGATTCTATCATTTTTGAAGAATCAAAAAAAAACACAAAACTATGAAACAATATTTAATAGTCTTTATGCTATCGGCACTTGCAATAACAAGTTTTGGACAGGTAGCCAAAAATCAAATTCAAGGTCGCATCAATTTTATGATTGAACCCCGCGTCGAATTTGCAAAAATAGCTGCCGATTACAATGCAATTGGCAGTTTGAGTGGAAATATAATTTTTAACAACAAAATCTTTTTTGGTGGTTATGTTTCAAAAAAAGCCATTCCTATGATGCACACCGATTTTATTGTAGGGCAAACAAACGACATAAGTTGCCAGCATCTGGGTATAAATATTGGAGGCAATATTGTAGCATTGAAACGAAAAGAGAGTTATATTTTGCGTAAATCGAAGATTAGAGCAACTTTTGGTGCACGAATTGGCGGCGGTGTGCTTTGGCTCAACGACGATAATTGGAACAAAGTTTCGACTCGCGATTATTTTTACATAGCCCAAGCATATGGTGGATTTTATTCAAAATTAGGAACTTATGTTAATTTCACTATGGGCGGCTACATTCAAGGAGCTTACAGCATCGACAAACTAAATCCTTACATTTCAAACAAAGATTTTTTAAGCCCGGGAGTTTACGTCGCTTTTCAAATAAAATCATTCAAATAAAGCTATATAATTGAAGTACAATAATTTAGAATACAACTGATTTAAAAATTTAGAAAACAGAATACTGAAATCTATCAATTCTAAAAATTGATTCTCAATTTGCTTAAAATCAAAAGCAAAATGCGTTGTTAGCTTTTATGTATCATATAATAACTGGTAAGTTATGAGAACATTCTTTACTTCTTTACCGTTTTTTTGGACTTTTATTTCTCCAAACAATAAAAGCCGAAGTGTAAAAGATTTTGATAACGTTGAATTACAAAGTGCAGCTATTATTCAAAAAAATAATACAGCCTATGTAAACAACGCCAAGCAACTAATAATTAATAATCTAAGCAACGAAGGCTTCGATTTTGTGTCTAATTTTGTCCCTTTTGAAACTAAGAAATATTTCAACCTAATTTCGAATAAATTACTCATAGACCGTTCAAAACAAGATAGTTGTGCAATGTTGGCAATACAACTCGAAAATCTCGATGAAACCAAAAATCTACACAAATGTATTAGCGAAATAAATGAATCACTCGAGCTCAATGGCCTTTTTTTAGGCTTCTTAAATACGCAAAACCATTGGAAACAAGCCATAAAAAATCGTTTCTTTTTTCCGCTGAGCCATTTAATAATAATACTTTCTTTTTCTTGGCAACTGATTTTGCAATTAATAGTGAAAAAAAGTAACGTAAAAAGATATGCAAGTATTTCAAAAGCTGAACTTTATGGTAGATTGTATTACAACGGTTTCGAAATTACTGACGAAAAAGAAATTAACGGCAGGCTCTTTTTTGCAGCAAAAAAAGTAGGAGCTAGTAATAAAGAAGATAAAAAACATGGTCTTTTTATTAAATTGAAACGAGTTGGAAAAAACGGAAAAAAAATAACGGTTTACAAAGTTAGGAGTATGTATCCTTATTCCGAATATTTGCAAGACTATATTTATCAGCACAATAACTTGCAAGAAGGTGGAAAATTTAAAGATGATTTTAGAATTTCGCCCATAGGAAAATACATTCGCAAAATGTGGATAGACGAAATACCTATGTTTTTTAATTTACTCAAAGGCGATATGAAATTTTTTGGAGTAAGACCACTTAGCAATCAATATTTTAATTTATATCCCAAAGAATTACAAATTTTAAGAACACAAACAAAACCCGGATTAGTTCCGCCTTTTTATGTAGATATGCCTCGAACTCTAAACGAAATTATACAATCAGAAATGAACTATTTAAAAGCTTACCAAAAAGCTCCACTAAAAACAGATTGTATTTATTTGGTTAAAGCACTCAATAACATATTATTAAAAGGCAAACGAAGTCATTAATTCATTTTTTTAGCATCAAAAAACAACAAAAGGATAAAAAATTTCATTCATACATAATATAAGGTATAATATTTGAAATACTTTCGAGAAAAAGAAAGAAAACAAATACTCAGCAAAAATGAAAGTATTAAAATATTTAAGCATTCTAATTTTATTATTGACTGCAAATTTGTGCTTTGCTCAAAACAATTTCAGCATTAAAGCTTATGGCTTGGGAGTTCACCCTTTTTCGGAAGTAAATTCATCTATTTTGACAAAAAAAATAGATGCAAATGGCAAACTCGCCTTTGAGCCAGGTTTAATTATTGCCTCCGAGTTTTTTATTAATTCTAATTCGGTATCGCTAAAACCCATGCAATCAATCTATTTAGATAGAATGGGAAAATTAGCAGGTTTTACGCATTTGGGGTTTCGAGCTTACGTTTACAATAAAAAACGCCACACTTTGGCTCTTGGAATAGGTCCAAGCCTTTTTTATCGCCAAAATTGGTCAGAAATTGACAATTATATAAACGAGGATATTTACAATGAGTTCGATTCATTTCAGTACAAATTTTTTATGCTCAGCGGCGAAATCGAATACAGCTATTATTTTTCAAAGTTAAATTATTTGAGTTTTTCAATAAATCAAATCGATTTGCAAGGTTTTACCTTTTCAGTTGGCGTAAAACAGCTATTCAAATACAAAAAGAAAAAGCACTCGGCACGTAAAAAAGCGTGCGATTGCCCTTCTTTTAGATAATCCGCACCAAAAAAAAACAATATTAAGCCTATTTTTTTTTCATACCTTTTTATTTTCAAAAAAAATAGTTACTTTCGTACTATAAAAAATTCAGTTTCAAAATACTAAACTATCTATTTTCCAAAATTATTTTTTTGAACTGATTTATGATAAACATTGCACTTTTTTTTTGAAAATAATGTATGAAAAAAATACTTTTAATAGAAGACGATATTGTTTTGCGCGAAGCTACTGCCGATTTTTTACAAGAAGAAGGGTTTAAAGTTTTTACAGCGCAAGACGGAATGCTGGGAATCAAATCCGCCATAAAAAACCTTCCCGATTTAGTTTTGTGCGACATCGAGATGCCTAGTTTTAATGGCTACGAGGTATATAGCATTTTACAAGAAAACATCGACACTCGTATAATTCCCTTTATTTTTCTTACAGCAAGAGCTGAAAATGAAGACATTAGAGCTGCAATGCAAAAAGGGGTAGATGACTACATAACCAAACCTTTCGACTACGATGAGCTTTTACAAACCATAAAAGTGCGCATAGAAAAACGCGAACGACTCACAAGGGCAGCCTCCGAAACCTACAAAACGCTATTTGAAAATTCACTAACAGGTGTTTTTGTTATCACAGGGCGACGATTTGTGTATGTAAACAAACAGTTTAGCAAATTTTTGGGCTACACACACGAAGAATTGAATGAAATAAATTGGTTAAGCCTTATTAGCCAAGAAGATAAAAAACATCTACTCTCAAAATTCAAAAGTCTTTCGTTGGGAATTAACAAAGTTATCCATTCGCAGCTAAAAATAATAAGCAAAAAAAGGAAACTACTCGACCTAGAATTGAGTGCCGGAATTACCAATTACAAAGGAAAACCTTCGCTCATTGGCAACGTAATTGCAATAGAAAATAAGTCCAAAGTAGATATTTCTCTTTGGATAGATGAAATATCGAAAACCGATTTAGATAAAGTTGTTGAAATATTAGAGCAAAACCAAAGCTCTCTTTCGCCAGAATCGGTTGAAAAATTAAAAAAACTTTCGCAAAATTACAACAGCAATGAAAAACCTAAGCTAAATATAAATATCACCAAACGAGAGTTTGAAGTATTGGAATTATTCTGCAATGGTCTTACAAAACATGAAATAAGTGAAAAACTTTTTTTGAGTGTACGCACGGTCGAACGCCACAGGGCTCAGTTGATAGAAAAAACCAATACTCACAGCACCGTAGATTTAGTGTTATTTGCGATAAAAAATAAATTAATAGAAATAGAGCTAGATTAGTCCCCCATTTGCAAGATTGAACTATCGCGAATTGCTATAAATTGCTTTTTTTTGCACAAGAAAATTTTTTTTTGTACAAAAAACTACTTTTACAGCAAAAAAATAAAATTTCCAATTGGCGGAAGCTATTTTCACGAAAAAAACAATACAGAAAGTGGCATTTCAAAAAAATAACTAATTTTAGAAATATTCCTTATTTTACAGGCAATATAAAGTTTTTTAGTAAACAAACACTGTCGCAAATTTATACGAAATGTCAGATTTGCGACAGTGCTTTTTGATAGACTGTTTTTTTTAATAAAAAAGACTTAAAATTAATTTTAAAAATGGGTATTTTAACTATTTCGCATTAGCCCAAACAGCTTTATCTTTGCATCAGAAATTAAGTATTTATAATACATTTTTAATCAATAGTAAAAGTTTTTGTGTCTGCACGGTGTGAACCATGCAGGCAATTTTTTAAAATTTTAATTTTTGTGTAACGTAAATATTTAAAAACAATAACAACCAAAACATTATTAATATTACCAGAATGATGGAAATATACAAAAGCGATTATGTACAGGTTTATTTTGACGATACAACTTCTTTGTTAGAGCAAAAATATTCAGCTAAAGATTTTACAAACATCAAGTTTGTAAAGGAACACAGAGAAATTTTAGAGTTAATAAAAAAAATAAAACCCGAAAAGTTCTTAATCGATTTGACAGAAAGAGAAACACCAATAAATGAAGTAAACGAAGAATGGCTATTGCGTGGTTTAATGCCCGAAGTAGTTAGAGGCGGACTTGAAAAAATGGCATTTATTGTGAACGATGAGTTCAACTCTCCTGTTAGCATAGAGCAAATAGCCGAAATGCAATCGAAAAGAATCATAGTTCCTCAATATTTCGATGATATGGAAATAGCAAAGGATTGGTTACTAAACGAATAGAATTTTTTTTTTCATAATTTCAAAAATCCTCAATTTATTTAACATTTTTACTGTCAGTTGTTTTAATTACCCGTGTACCCCACGGGTAATTTTTTTTTACCGGTTTTTATAAATTAGTAACCCCAAATTAATTGTATATTTCGTTTTGCCAAATGCTTAAAAAATAAGCAATTAGCAAAAGAATTACTCAAAAATAAAATAGCACTAGTGCTTAAATCATTTTCTAGCTGCCCACTTTCTTACTTCTGTTCTAAGCCATACATCGGCATCGCTCACCCATCGGTAATTTTCGCGAATATAAGCGATAGTTGCTTTTTCGATATTGCTGTATATTTCGCCATTTTTTATCATTTCCAGCAATATTTCGGCATCTTCCATCGAAATTTTTCCATTACTATTTTTGGCAACTGCTTTTTCGGCAGTTTCTATCAAAGCAGCGTCATATTCAATGCCTTCTATTATTATGTGTTTTTCCATTTTATGTGTTTGAACTTATTTTGTAAGCTATTTAATAGTGCTTGAAAGAAAACGCATATTCATCATTTCTTTGCTTGATAAGAAGCGAAATTTTAAAAAAAATTCTGCAACTTTTTCTAAACTCTAATAGCAAATTGCCAAATTGTTCTTTACTATTTTATCACTAAAAATTGTAAAATGATAAATTTTAAATAACTTTTAAAAAAAAGTTATCGCTTGTTATACTATCAATCAATTAAATTAGAAATACTTATGAGTTTTCTTTCATGCACTATGTAACAAGAAAAATCGAATGCTTAAAAAGCATTGCGAACTATCTTTTTATAAAAAAAATATTGTTTTATATAAAGCCGGTAATAGGGATTTAACAAATAGATAAATCCCTAATATACAGCATTTTAATATTATTTAGTGGCAGCCCATTTTCTAATTTCAGCTCTAAACCACTCATCGGCTTTTTCTGTCCATTTAAAATTTTCGCGAATGTACGCCATTGTAGCTTTCTCTACATCTGTGTAAGTGTCGCCATCTTTTACTTTTTCAAGCAGAATTTGGGCATCTTCAAACGAAATTTTGCCATCTCCTTGTCCTGCTACTGCTGTTTCAGCTGCTTCAATTAAGTCGGCATCATATTTTACGCCGTCTATTGTTTTGTAATATCCCATATTGTTATAATTTTTAAAAAAAATAATTAATTAATAGAGATAGTATTTGAAAGAAAATAGCAAATTTGAGAAATTTTAAAATCTTAGAACCCCAATTTAAACAAGTAAATGAAGATTTTAGAGTTTCAACATAACCCAAAAGTGTGTTTTCTTTCAGACACTAAATAAGCATCTGTGCTTTTCTATTTTGTATTCAAAGTTATGTAAAAAATATTATTTTTCAAAAAAAAAAAAGCCTTTTTTTTCTAATCGTATCTATAAATTTAATTTTTAGATACAATTAGAATTCAAAAATTTCAATTTATGACTATGAATGAGTAGTTTAGAAATAAAAACGCGTAAAAAAAATGCTCCTTAATTTTGAATCTAAAAACCTACGGCTTTGCTAAGCGTAAATTTAAAGATAGAACCTTTTCCGTGTTCACTTTCTACCCAAATACGTCCTTTGTAAATATTTACAATGCGTTTAACTATCGACAAACCTATGCCAGTACTATCTTTTTTGCGGCTACTATCTACCATCTGAAATATATTAAAAATACTTTCGTGGTATTTGAGAGGTATCCCAATTCCATTGTCTTCAATATCAAATTGCCAGTGCGTACCTTGGTCTGAGTGGTTTATTTTTATGAAACCTTCAGGTTTGTCCATGTATTTAATGGCATTGCTAATGAGGTTTTGAAAAATTTGCATAATTCTGACTCTATCTCCATTAATACTTGGAAGTTGCGATACTTCTATTTTAATATTTTGGGGTGGAACAATCAGTTCTATTATTTCTTTTACTAGTAAATTCAAATCAATTAATTCAAATTCTCCAACAAAATTGGTTGCCCGCGAATATTGGAGCACTCCTTCTATCATTTTGTCCATAGTTTTTACTCTTTCCACGAGCATCGAAAGTTGTTGCTTTCCTTCTTGGTCAAATTTATCGGCATAATCTATTGAAATCCAAGTAGCTAGTTGGCTTATTCCACGCAAAGGCGCTTTCAAGTCGTGTGAAATAATGTAAGCAAAGTCGTTTAGTTCTTTATTAATTCGCTCTGTTTTTTCTTTTTGTATTTCAGCTTCTTCCCTTTTTTGGGCTAAGTTTTGGTTTATGCTTTGCAATTGAGTATTTTTTTCGTGCAATTCTTTGGTTCGCTCTTCTACTTTTAGTTCAAGTTCTAATTTCTGTTGCTTAAATCGACTAATTTTACTTCTATAATATCTTAATAATAAAGAACTTATTACGATAAAAAGTAGAGTGATAAACCATGTAGTCTCCCAAAAAGGTGGCAAAATTTTAATGTGAATCAAAGCTTTAGGCTTCGACCATGTTTTAGAGTTTGGCTTAAACGCCTTTACCATAAATACGTAGTCGCCTTGCTTCAAATTGTTAAAAGTAACCTCGTTTTTAACTTGCTCGTTCCAGTTTTCGCCACTTCCTTGCAATTTATAAGCGTACCGCATTTGGCTATTGGAATTGTAATAAACAGCGGCAAATTTAATAGTAAAGAAAGCGTCTTCGCTTTCTATTTCAATTTTTTTGAGCCGATTAATGTTTTTATTTTTCATCGAAGCTTCAAATTTTGCCTGCTTATTTTCTTCCAAAAAACGAAAATCGGTCATTTCTAAATATAAAGAATCATCTTGTTTGGTCAATTTTTGAGGTTTTACCAAAACCAAACCATCAATATTTCCAAAATACAAATCTTTGTTTCGAGCACTTGCACTAGCTCCCCAAAAAAATTGATTCGAATTTAATCCAGAAGCTACATTATAATTAGTAAATTCCTGTGTTTCGATATCTAATTTAGAGATTCCACTATCGCTCGAAAACCAAATGTTCCCATTTATATCTTCCAGAATGCCATATATAATATTGTTAGCCAGACCTTTAGAAATATTATAATTAATAAATCTAAGTTCACGCTTTCCAATCCAATTCAATTCCGAAGCTTTTAATAAATCCACTCCACCGCCAAAAGTTCCAATCCACAAATTGCCTTTTGAGTCGAGAAAAAGCGAAATAACCGAAGAGGCACTAATTGAATTAGAATTGTTTAATGCTTCTTTCCACGAAAGAATTTTATAACCATTTTGTGCTTTTTTGTTTGGAATCAGCGCGTTAAGCCCATCTCCCCACGTGCCAGCCCAAACGACTCCATTTTTATCTTTTACTAGCGATTTTGATTGAAATTTATTTCCGCTAACACTATTTTTATTGTCGTAATCGTAATAAAAGTTAGTCCATTCTTGCGTTTCGATGTTCAATCTATTGAGCCCATTTTCGGTGGAAACCCACAAAATACCCTTTTGTTCTTCAAAAACAGCCTGCACTCTATCGTCGGAAAGAGAATTAGAATTTTCCTTGTGTCGATAATTTTTTTTAACAGTAAGTGTTTGTTTATCAAACAAAAAAAGCCCTTGCCCCCAACAAGAAACCCAAAAATTGCCCAAACTATCTTCCATAATCGAAGTTATTTCAGAGCCTAATAATTTTTTTTGCACCAAACTATACTTGATGCTTATAAATTCTTGGTTTTCAAAATTATAACTAGTCAATCCTTGCCCTAATGTACCAATCCACAAAATGCCTTCCTTGTCTTCATAAACCGAGCGAATTGTTTTACCAGCAAGGCTATTTTTATTTTCAGCATCGTGTGTAAATAATATAAAAGCCTTATTTTCAATAAGTTTACTTACGCCGCTTTCTGTAGCTATCCATAAATTATCATTTTTATCAACAAAAAGTCCTCGCAAACGGTTCGTTTTAAGATTGGGTGTATTTTCTACGCTAATTTTTCTGACTTCTTTTTTATTGCTCGCAGTAATGATGTAAAGCCCATGTTCAGTAGCAATAGCTAAATTTCCATCATTTTTTTTGGTAATTCCAAAAATAATTTGACTCATTTCAGAATTTTTATAAAAAGGCGAAAATATTCCCGTTTTTAAGTCAAGTAATTGCAAACCAGCACCATTTGTTCCTAGCCACAACAGTCCGTCTTTGTCTTGATAAATAGAATAAATACTATTGCAAGGCAATGAATTTTTATTTGAAGCATCAAATTTATAATGAGTGATTTTCTCCGTTTTCGGATTGAGCATATCCAAGCCATTGCTCTGAGTTCCTATCCAAATATTGCCATTTTTATCTTCAAAAAGGCTGCGTATATCATTATCACTCACCGTGTTTTCATTACTTCCCAAATGGTTGTAGTTTTTAAAACGCTTTGTGTTTTTATCAAATTTATCAAGCCCTCCTCCTAAAGTTCCTATCCATAAGTTTTCGTTTTTATCTAAAAGTAAAGTCCATATATTATTGTTAGACAATGAATTGACCGATTTCGGGTTGTGCTCAAAAACGGTAAAATTATCAGTTTTAGGATTGTATCTATTCAAGCCACCGCCTTGGGTTCCTACCCAAATAAAGCCTTCTTTATCTATTTGCAAAGCCCTAATAATGTTGTTCGACAATGAGTTTTTCGTACCATTGTTTCTGTAAATCTTAAAATCAGAACCATCATAACGAATTAATCCATTGAGAGTTCCAAACCAAACAAATCCATCTTTATCTTGAATAAAAGACGAAGTAGAGTTAGGCGTATTGCCATTTGCATCAACAATTTCGACTACTTTTATGCTATGATTTTGACCTACACAAACAATAAAGGCAATAATAAAAGAAAAAGTTAAAAATATATTTCGTTTTTTTTTCATATTTAGTAGATTTTTCCACCCAAAAAAATGACAGAGTTTGTGTGAAAAAGCAAAATTAGAAGCCACTTTTTACAAATTATTCAAAAAATTTCACTTTTTTAGCTCAAATAAAAAATTTATTCGATTCTTAAGAAAAGCCTTACAAGCAAAATAGAGTATGCAAGATATAAAAAATACAACTAGCTTACAAATGAAATTAACTTTTATTGTAATTTTCATCGTATTTACTCTAAAAAATGCTTATAATCAGAAAATTAGGTATGACTTACATTTAGTTATTCCATTGAAAAAAGTTACATCATTTATATTCAAAAAAAGCAATTCTTTCTACCGAAGCAGATGAATTTGGAACAATTTTTCAAATTGATGCAAGCAAAGTAATAGAAAAACGTTTAAACAAAATTAGGAATAAAAAAAGAGTCTATCTGTTTGATTTAACGTACTATAAATAAAAAAGGCGCATTAATTTACTACACACAATTGGCAACTAAATTTTATGAAATTCATCACCACTCCTTCAAATTTCTCACACTAAAAATTGCTTTTTTATATACCAAATTCAATTGTAATAAATTAGGAATGCTCAATCTATCAGGTAATTATTTGAACTTACTTAACGTTAAAATTGAATAAGAAAAGTGCTCTTAAAGAAAAAGATTAAGTACCAAGCTATTATATTTTTGAAGAAACCTCTTGTTGCTTGCTTATTTTATTAAGCACTTGGCAAAACGAACTATACAATTAATTTTGGTTCACAGCTTAAGAAGAGTTTGAAAGAAAAATTGCTGCGCCAGATAGGAGCAAAATTAAGTAGAAAATAGAAACAAAAAACGACAACTCATAAATATGAATTGCCGCTTTTTTAGTAGCGAGACCCAGGATTGAACTGGGGACCTCATGATTATGAATCATGCGCTCTAACCTGCTGAGCTACCTCGCCATGACCACAAATTCTAAACGTTTTTGTTTCTCATTTGCGGGTGCAAAGGTAAACGTTTTTTTTAAAAGAAAAAATTTTTTCAAAAAAAAAGTATTTTTTTTTAATTTTTTTTATTCGAAATTTGTTTCTATATTGTAGCGATTTAATACTTTAATTTAGATTTACTTATTTGTCTAATAATAAATAGATTAGTTCAATTCTTATAAAATAACAAAATTTTAAAGGCAGCTAAAACTTAATTTTTCAAAGTTTTTTAATATCACAAATTTATGGAAAAATACGAAATAGAATTTCCATTGAATACCTCAAGTAGCTTACTCTATATGAGGCTTTCAACACCAAGTGGGCTCGGCGAATGGTTTGCCGACGATGTTTTTGTGGCTCAAGATAAATTTATTTTTGTGTGGGAAAAAAATGAGCAAATTGCTTTTCTCAAAGAAAATAGAAAAAATGAAAAGGTAAAATTCAAATGGGAAGACAGCAACGACAATGAATATTTTGAATTTTCCATTCGCAATAATCCAGTAACTGGCGATAATGCTCTGATTATTACCGATTTTGCCGAAAATAGTGAAGAAAAAGAAGATGCAATCCAGTTATGGAAAAAACAGGTTTCCAAACTCAAATCAGTCTTAGGTTTATAAACACTTCCATTTTTTTTCGCAGTTAAAGTGCCTAGATTCTATCTTTCTAACTAACTATGCCATATTTTAATCAAAAATTATCACTTTTTAGCTATTTTATAAGCCAAAATGGAGCTTTTCCCTTTCCAAATACATTCAAACTATAATTGAAAACAATACAATACGATTCTCCGAATAAAAACGAAATTAAAAAAAACTTACGAAATTTGTATATTTAGATTTTTTTCGTATAATTGCTAAAAAAAAGTAGCAAAATGTCTGAAAAAGAAACAAATCAAAAATACCAACAAATTATTAAAGCCAGCCAAATATTATTCTGGAAGCATGGGGTTAAAAGAGTGAGTATAGAAGAAATATGCTCATTGGCTAAAGTAAGTAAAATGACATTTTATCGTTTTTTCCCAAACAAAATAGAGCTAGCAAAACATTTACTCGAAAAAGTAGCAAAAGAAGGCTTTGATTCATATAAAAACCTTGTAACCAGCGATATAAGTTTTACTGAAAAAATAAATAAACTAATAGAAATGAAACTAGAAAGCATCAAAAATGTGGGACAAGAGTTTATTTTAGATTTATACAAAAATCCAGAACTAGGCTTAATTCCATTCATTGATGAATTAAATAAAGAATCGTTAAAATTAACAATTTTGTTTATCCAAAAAGCTCAAAAAGAAGGATTTATCCGGAAAAATTTAAAAATAGATTTTATTTTATACTTTTTCAACCAAATGGCAAGAATGATAACTGATAATCAACTAATTGAAAAATATGAAACACCACAAGCCTTAATTATGGAAGTAACCGAGTTTTTCTTTTACGGAATAGGTGCGCATCAAGATAAAAAATAAAAACAATAGCTAATATCAAAATAAATGCGAAGTAAAATAATTTTCATTCTGTTACTAAGCCTTTTTTTACAGGCTAAAGCGCAAGATACGCTAAAACTAAAAGGGCAATTTTCAAATTGGCTTTTGTATAGTAGCAACAATGAGCTACCCTATTGGTTTGGAAGCAGATATATTCCGCAACTAAATTATACAAACATACTAAAAAATGAACAACAAATTGATTTTGAGGCTTCTATAAATACATTTGGAACGTTTGCTACAAATTTTAATGACTCCACCTATTCCAACGCCCAATTAAAACCATACCGAGTTTGGGCTCGCTACTCTGGAAAACAATTTGAACTAAGAGCTGGACTTCAAAAAATAAATTTTGGCTCAGCCACTATGTTGCGCCCGCTCATGTGGTTCGACCAAGTTGATGCACGTGATCCGCTAAAATTGACCGACGGAGTTTGGGGTATTTTGGGCAGATATTATTTTATGAATAATTCAAATATTTGGCTTTGGGCTTTATATAAAAATAAAGCACCTCGTGGCTGGGAATTTATTGAACACAATAAAAAACTTCCTGAATTTGGAACAAGAGTACAATTTCCATTGAAAAACAGCGAAATAGGTTTTAGTTATCACCATAATTTGCTCGATTCTCGCTCTCTAAATGGCTTATTTATTCCATTAGAAAAAATACCTGAAAATAAATTTGGCTTTGACCTAAAAATTGATTGGTTTATAGGAATTTGGTTAGAAACAACCTTGTCTTCAAAATCAGAAAATTTAGGAATTTATACTCATCAAAAATTATTAACAATTGGAAGTGATTATACTTTTAAGATTGGAAATGGATTAAATTTTGTGTTAGAACATTTACTTGCAAACAACACAGAAAAAGCATACCAACTAAAAAACATTCTAAATCTATCTGCTATATCTGCTTCATATCCAATTAGTTTATTCGATAATTTAGGAGTTATGTTTTACTACGATTGGAATAACAATGCGCTTTACAATTTTATGAATTGGCAGCGACAGTTCAATAAACTAAGTTTGCATGTTTTAGCCTTTTGGAATCCAAAAGATTCGATTATGCCTACACAAACTATTGGTAATAACTTATTTAGTGGCAAAGGGATTCAACTAATGCTACTGTTAAATCATTAAGAAAGACATAAAAATTTAAAATTAAAATCTATGGAAATTATAAAAATAAATAATATGAGCAAACGTTTTGCAGTTGGAAATAGCCATTTTACTGCACTAAACAAAATAAACCTAACGTTAAACGAGGGAGAATTTACAGGTTTAGTAGGTCCAAGTGGCTCAGGGAAAACAACTTTGCTCAACATTATAGGTTCACTTGATGTGCCTAGTGAAGGAAAAATTGAAGTTTTAGGTAAATCCATTGCCGATTTATCTCACAAAGAATCAGCGCAATTACGAAATTTGCATTTAGGGTTTATCTTTCAGACTTACAACTTATTGCCAGTTTATACAGTTTATGAAAATGTAGAATTTGCTCTACTTTTACAAAAAATGGGAGCAAGCGAAAGGCGAAAGGCTGTACTCGAAGCCTTAGAATGGGTAGGACTTAGCGAGAAAATAAAATCAAAACCCTCACAATTATCGGGCGGTGAAAGTCAAAGGGTTGCAATTGCTCGGGCGATGGTAAAAAAACCAAAATTGGTGCTTGCCGATGAGCCTACAGCAAATTTAGATTCAGAAAATTCTCATAATATATTGAAAACCATGCTAAAGCTGAATGAAGAATTAAAAACAACCTTTGTTTTTGCCACTCACGACGAAAAAGTAATGAGCTATTTGAAAAGAATGATTTCACTTGCCGATGGGCAAATTACAAAAGATGAAATACAATAAAACAAACTAATTTTGAATAAGACAATTAATGTAATGTTTTTTTCAAATTTTAAGATAAAAAAATAGTTAAAATACAGCTATTTATCGCTTAAATTTATAATTAAATAAAAATATGTTAGCAATAAAATTAGCAATAAGAAATTTAATAGGTGCAGGATTAAGAACTTGGCTCAATATCAGTGTTTTGTCAGTTGCCTACCTAATAATCATTTTTCACAATGGTATAATTGATGGTTGGAATTTGCAAGCCAGAAACGACACACAAGCTTGGGAAATAGGACAAGGACAACTTTGGCACGAAAACTTCGACCCGCTCGACGTTTTCACTTATCAAGATGCACACTCTCCTATCTCAAAAAAAATGAGTAAACTAATTAAACAACAAAAAGTTACACCTATTTTATTAACGCAAGCATCTGCTTACCCACAAGGTAGAATGCAAAGTATTTTACTCAAAGGAATTATTCCCAATCAAAAAATAGTTAAACTTCCATCGGCAGCATTATCATCTGAAAATGAAATAATTAAAGCTATTATCGGAAAACAAATGGCAAAAAATTTAAAACTTAAAAAAGGAGAAAATTTATTAATAAGGTGGCGCGACAAAAATGGTACATTCGATGCGATAGAAATAGAAATATCTGAAATTTTTGATTGCGATGTTCCGGGTGTAGATAATGGAAAAATATGGATTTCGCTAGCTAACTTACAAAAAATGATAAACTTAGAGAACCAAGCGAGCTATTTTATTGTAAATGAAAAATATAAAGGAGGAGATTTCGAAAAATGGAAATTCAAAACAACTGATTTTTTACTTGCCGATTTGAACCAAATTATCGAAGCCAAACGAGGTTCTGGCGTGGTATTTTACGGGCTTCTATTATTAATAGCTCTGCTGGCAATATTTGATACTCAAGTACTTTCAATTTTCAGACGCCAAAAAGAAATTGGAACTTACATTGCATTAGGAATGACACGCTGGCAAGTAGTAAAAATTTTTACAGTAGAAGGCAGCATGTACAGCATTTTAGCAGCTATTTTAGCAGCTATTTGCGGCTCTCCTCTATTCTGGAGCCTCAGTAAATCAGGCTTGGCTATGCCGGCAGGAACGAATAACATGAATATTGCTATTTCCGAACGAATTTTTCCTAGTTTTAGCATCGAACTAATTGTTTCAACACTAGTTTTTGTTGTTTTGGCTGCTACAATCGTTAGCTTTTTGCCAGCGAGCAAAATAGCAAAATTAAAACCAACCGATGCTTTAAAAGGAAAAATTCAATAGTAATTATTCTAATTTATTTGTGATAATTAAACTGATTTCAATTTCCAAACAACTAAATTTATATTCTTTTTTTTAAAAATAATTCAAATTATTTATTTTTTTATAAAAGAATATATTCAATTATAAAATAATAAAATACTTATAATTTATTATCAAAATATATAAAATGATAAAATTCTTAATAAAAGGTATTTTGCGCGATAAGAATAGAAGTCTTCTACCAATTATCGTCATTTCAATAGGTGTAGCGCTCACGGTATTTTTCAGCACTTGGTTCAGCGGAGTTTTTTCCGATATGGTAAACGTAAATGCAAACTTAAGCACAGGACACGTAAAAATAATGACCAAGGCTTATGCCGAGAATATAACTCAGATACCCAATGATTTAGCTCTACTCGAAGTAGATAAACTAATGGCTGAACTGAAGCAAGATTACCCGCAAATGGATTGGGCTGCTAGAATTCAATTTGGTGGCTTGTTGGATATACCTGATAAACAAGGCGAAACACGAGCACAAGGACCAGCGGCAGGTCAGGCTATCGATTTTTTTTCGACAGAATCAAAGGAAGTAAAGCGAATGAACATTCACAATTCACTTATAACCGGAAAATTGCCAACAAAATCAGGCGATGCGCTCATTAGCCACGATTTTTTCAAACGATTCAATCTCCGCTTAGGCGACGAAATCACTCTTTTTAGCTCTACTATGAATACCAGCATGACTTTTTATAACTTTAAGATAGTAGGAACGTTACGCTTTGGTATGCAGGCATTAGATAGAGGAGCAATTCTTATTGATTTGAGTGACGCCCAAAAAGCTCTTGATATGGAAAATGCAGCAGGCGAAATACTTGGTTTCTTTAATAATAATACTTACAATAAAGAAAATGCCGAAAAAATTAAACAAGCATTTAACAACAAACATAAAAAAATAAACGATGAATTCGCTTCCAAAATGTTGTTACTCAGCGAACAAAACGGCTTAGGCGAATACATTATTTTATCGGAAAACATGTCGTCAATTATGATTTTTCTTTTTATACTTGTAATGTCGATAGTGCTTTGGAATACAGGACTTTTAGGCGGTTTACGTCGATATAATGAGTTCGGAATACGCCTGGCAATGGGAGAAGAAAAACGACATATTTACAAAACTCTAATTTACGAATCTGTGTTTATTGGTTTTATAGGCTCGATAATTGGCACTATGATTGGGCTAGCAGCTGGATATTATCTTCAAAACCATGGAATTAATTTAGGAAATCTTATGCAAGATGGAGGTCTGATGATGCCTACTGTTTTTCGTGCCATTGTAAAGCCTGAGGCGTATTACATTGGTTTTATTCCGGGTTTATTTTCTATGGTTTTAGGTAATGCGCTCTCTGGAATTGGAATTTATAAACGCAAAACGGCTCAGCTTTTTAAAGAATTAGAAGTATGAAAAAGAGCAAACAAGTGAATATTAATGTTGCGTTTTACCAAAAATTATCTATTTTTGATGTTCAAATTAACATTTTAGAATACTCGAAATTTAAAAAAAATGAAAAAATTAAGTTCCTCCAGATTTAAAGATATTGACTTTATTGAAAATCAAAAATTAATCAAAATAACATGGAAATCAGCAACAAAAGATATGACAAATGATTTGTTCAAGCTCGAAATGGCTGAATTTCCGAGTTTTTTTAATTTGGGTATTAAATACATTCTGCACAATATGGAAAATATGCAATACACAGTAGTGCCAGAAATTCAAAGCTGGATTGATAATAATATAAATAAAAAAGCAGTAGATTCAGGTGTACAACGATTGGCTTTTGTGCTTGGCGCAGATATATTTTCGAGTATTTCAGTGCAACAAGCCAACGAAGCTAAAAATATACAACCAATTGATATTAAGTATTTTAAAAACGAAATTTCCGCAATGGAATGGATTACTAGCTAGTTTGTTTTCCTACAAGAAAATAGTAGAATATTCGAAAATATCATTTTTTTTGTATTAACTAAAAAATAAATTTATGCTCAAACAATTAATTTTAAGCATTACAGTCTCTTTGATTTTTTCGTCTATTTCGGCACAAAATGCACTCGAAATTATGGAAAAAGTAGATAAAAATATGTCGTCCAAAAATAGAATAGTAGAATCATCTATGACTATCCACACAAAACGCAGTAGCAGAACAATTACTTCAAAATCGCACTCGGTAGGCAACCAAAAAGCTTTTACAGAATATTTATCGCCAGCCCGCGAGCAAGGAACTAAAATGCTAAAGTTAGAAGACAAACTCTGGATTTATTCGCCGTCAACCGACCGCACGATGCAAATTTCGGGACACATGCTCCGGCAGTCGGTTATGGGCTCCGACTTGTCGTATGAAGATATGATGGACGATAGAAAACTCACGGATATTTATACCGCAAAATTTATTAAAAACGAAACAATTGACCAAAGGAACACTCATTTGCTCGAACTTACAGCCAAAGTACAAGGTTTGGCTTACTACTCGCGCAAAATTTGGATTGATACAGAGCGTTTTGTGCCATTAAAAGAAGAATTGTATGCAAAAAGTGGACAACTATTGAAACGCACAAGTTTTTCGGAAGTGAAAAAAATACAAAATCGGTGGTTTCCAACAAAAATGCTTTACAAAGATATGCTAAAACAAGGCGAAGGCACTGAATTTAATATAATTGACATGAAATTTGACCAAAATATTCCTGAATATATTTTTACAAAAGCAGCATTAAAGCAGTAAATTTAGTGATTAAAAGCAACATACATTTTTCAAAAAAAGCCGCAAAATAAAAATTTTACGGCTTTTTTTATAATTCAGAATACAAACTAATAGTTTGTTTCTTTAATCTCGAAATAAGACTGTGGGAATAAGCAAGTTGGGCAAGTTTTTGGAGCACTTTCGCCTTCGTGAATATAGCCACAGTTTCTGCATTTCCACATAATTTTGTCGCCACGCATAAACACTTTTCCTGCTTCTAAATTATTATATAGCGTTCTGTAACGTTCTTCGTGCTCTTTTTCGACTTTAGCAATTAATTTAAAAGCCGAAGCCACCGCCGGAAATCCCTCTTCAGTTGCTATGCGAGCAAATTCAGGGTAAAGCTCAGTCCATTCTTCGTTTTCGCCATCGGCAGCGGCTTTCAAGTTTTGAAGCGTATCGCCCACCATTCCAGCAGGATACATAGCTGTAATTTCAACTCCTCCACCTTCTAAAAAATCGAAAAAGCGACGTGCGTGTGCTTTTTCATTAATCGCAGTTTCTTCAAAAAGAGCAGCAATTTGCTCTAATCCTTCTTCTCTTGCTTTTTCGGCAAAATAATTGTAACGCATACGAGCTTGCGATTCGCCAGCAAAAGCTTTTAATAAGTTTTGTTCTGTTTTTGTTCCTTTTAAACTCTTCATTTTAAGTATTTTATGTAATATTTAATAAGAATAGAATTTGTGAATTAAATTTTGAACAAATATACTAAAAAAAAAATAGCTCAAAAATAGAATCAATAATTTAGTGAGATTCTAAATAACCCTCGCTGTAATTTAAAAAATATCGTATAATTAAATAGTAGCTAAACCAGTTCCTTTTTAATTTTAATTCCCATAACTAACACATCGTCAATCTGTTTTCTGTCTCGCTTCCATTCATCGAATGTATTTTCAATAATATCATGCTGTTTTGGCAGATTTTCATTTTGAATTTGCAAAAGTAATTCCTTAAAATATTTACTTCTAAATTTATGTCCTTTATCTCCTCCAAATTGATCGACAAAACCATCGGAAAACATATAAATCTTATCACCTTGATGAATATTGAATGTGTGCGTAGTAAAGGAGTATTCTTTTCTGTAAATACCTATCGGTTGTCTATCTGCCTTAATTTCAATTAAATAATTCAAATTTGAATCTGCTGTTTCTGAAAAAACACCAACTGCCGGATTTTGAGTCAATTCATTCAAAGTTGCAGTACTTAGCTTATTTTTGGTTATAATATACAAATGATTATTTGCACCAGCAAACTGTAACTCTTTGGTTTTCATATTTATCAAGCAAAGCGACAAGTCCATTCCATCGCGCAACTCGTGGTCTTTTCCGGTTTGTTTCAATGCAAATTTTATTTCTTCTCGCAAAATATCTAATATATCTCCAGCCTTAGTTTTATTGGCTTTAATATTTATTTTATTGAGGATAGAAATACCTAACATACTTACAAATGCTCCCGGAACTCCGTGTCCTGTGCAATCGGCAGCCACAATAATAATGGTATCTTCCACTTTGCGAACCCAATAAAAATCGCCACTTACAATATCTCTTGGTCTAAAAAAGATAAAATGCTCGTCAAAATTCTCCTCAAAAAGAGTTTCGGCAGGAAGCATTGCATGCTGTATGCGACTTGCATAGTTGATGCTCGAAGTAATTTCTTTCTCTTGCTTCATCGATAAATCTCTTTGTACCTCTATTTCAGTCTTTTGCTCTTGTATTTGTTCAAACGATTTTGCATTCGCATAAGCTATAAACGCATAAGCAATGATACTTTCTATAATATTCAAATGGTTTTGAGTATAAGAATTTTCAACAGAACTTTGAATGTTGATGTATCCAACAACAGCATCTAACTTAATGAGTGGCAGAAAGATAATTGATTTTGCTTTTGAATTACCAATTTTACTTTGGGTAAATTGAAAAGCATCGAAATTGCTACCAATCGAATTGAGTAAAATTGGCTTTTTGTGCTTTGCGCACCAAGCCTCTAACTCCTCTTCAAATACCTCATTTTTTGTTTCTAAAGGAAATAATCCTTGTGTTTTTGTATCAAATAAAAATACTCTTTTTTTATTATTCTCCACCAATCCAACTTTCAAAATATCTATCTGCATCATTTCTATAAGATATTGATGCACAGTCTTAAATATACTTTGGGTATCGAGAGAAGATGTAATTTGCTTGCCAACTTCGCTCAAATATTTAGTGGTATTAAATTCAGCTTCGAGTTTATTGTTTTTATTTTCAATTTCCATTACATTCAAAGAAACTGCAACTGCCTGAAAAATAGAGAATACCAGTACACAATAGTGAGTCATCTCGATGGTATTAAAGGTTTGATTGGTGTAGAAAATATCATTTACAGTACCAATTATAATAATAAAAGTACCAATAAATATCAATCTCGCCCCTTTTTTCTTTTGCTTTATAGCTTTGTAAATCAAATAAATAGAATACAAAATACCTAACAACGCTATTATTTGAAAAGGTATAATAAGATAAGAATAAAAACTAACGGTAGAAAATAAAGTAATAATGCTAAAAATAGCTGGAATAACAAGTACAATAAATTGCATTCTTTTGGAAATCAATCCAATAAATAGCTTTTCTATAAAAAAAAGGAAAGCGGGCACAGCTAAAAAGAAGGATAAATACTCTATTTTGTTATACAATTCAAATTCTAAATATGGAAAACCCATTAATAAAACACGTTCGCCGGTTGTAATAAGTCGCGCAAACACAATGAAATAAAAAATGGAAAAAGAAAGTAATGCGGGTTCATTATTTCGATTAAAGTACTGTATAAAATGAAAAAAAGCCATGATAAATAAGGCTCCGGCAATAAAAATTTCAACAAAAATAGAGTAATGTCGTGCATTTTCCATTTGTGTTTTTGAACCAAGCAGGATAGAACTCCACGTTCCTCCTTTTCGGTGTGAGTTGTTTGCAACTTGCAAAATAATCTCATTTTCAGCACTTTTAGCCTGAAAAAAATAAAATTGATTGATGTATGATGGTACAATACTATCTTTTTGCACCGACACATTTCCCGACTGAAAAACGAGCTCGCCATTAATGTATCCTTTAAATGCGGTAGCTTGATATGGAAATTTTAATCCATAGCGTTTTCCTTTTTGCAATACTAATTGCAACCTATATGTAGCATAAGAATACGGGCTTAATTTTTTCCCTTTCAAATAATTATCATTCCAAATTTGTGGCAAAACAAAGTATTCGGGTGCAAAGGATTGCTCAATAAAGGCTTCAGGTGAGTAAAGTTTCTGATAATAAAACTCCCATTCGCCATCTAAATCAATAATTTCATTGCTACCAAAATCATAATCCGACAAATTTATCTTTCCTTTGCTCACCAAAGGCGCATCTTTTGCGTTTGTGTGTGCAAAAAAAAAGAGAAATGAGGTTAAAAATATACTATAAAGCTTTATTTTTATCATTAGTGTTACAATTAAAATTCACTAAAAAAGTTCTTTTTAGTGAATTATAAAATCGTTTTTTGTTTATATTTTCAAAAAAAATTAAATTTTTCCTTTCAGCAAACTCACATACTGTTTATCGGCTTCTAAAATATGAGCTCTAAGCCAAGTTTGCATAAAAGTCATTAATTTGTATGTCAAACTCAAAGGGCTTTTTTCATACTCTGTTTTTAACTTCTTCAATTCCAATTTAAAATCGTTATGTAATTTTAAATGAGCTGATTCCTGAATAAATCCAAATTGCTTAAAGAAGCGTTCTTCACTCGAAAAGTGATAGATTGTATAATCTTCCATTTCTTTAATTATGGAAAGCACTTTATCAGAAGCTTCTTTTTTTACAAATGAATTATATAGCTTGTTCATAATACCAAGCCATTTTTTATGTTGCTCGTCAATAGTTTGAATACCAAGCTCATAAGTTTGATTCCATACAAATAATTCTTTCATTTTATATTTTTTACTAGTTAAAATACCTCATTTCTTTTAAAACACTCAATATATTTTTTATCAGTTACTGTGATATGATTCACTATCCAATCTTGTAAAAAAGTAATAATATTAAACACATACCTGCCCGGGTTTTCTTTTGCTTGCGCCTGAAATTCTTTCACTTTTTGTATAAAAAAGTGATGCTCTTTAATGTGCTCTGTGGTTTCGGCATAATTAAAACGCCTAAAATAAACCTCTTCAGTTGAAAAATGTTCTTCTGTATAATCAGATAACTCTTTAATCACTTTGAGTACTTCTTCTGCTTGTTTTCGTTTTATAAATGCATCGTAAAGCCTATTAATCAATTCGATAAGCTTTATATGCTGGTTATCAATTTCTTGAATACCAAGTGAATATTCATTTTTCCAATCTAGCATATAATAAATAAATTTTTAAAATATATTTTCTAATAATAAAAAAAAATTAGAAACACAAAAAAACTATTTACACTCTCAAATAAAAAACACAATAAAAATACCGACTGTTCTTTTAATGATAACGGAATCTAATTGTTCTAACAGAAAATAGGTATTGCACTTATTTTCAAGAAATTAAATATCTAACATCTATTATTCCTCTATTTAAAATAGTCTCAGTTTTTAGTATTTATATTACAAATGTAATAAATAAAATAGAATTAAAAATTTTTTTTTTCTTAAAATATTTTAATCTACCCAATAATAATTATATAAATAACACAATAAATTGTTGATAAATAAGAAATTAATAAGTAATATTGAATATACAAAGAAAAAGAAAACAGGAATAAATTCAATGAAACTTGATTTTAAACAATGCTGCAAAACTCATTTTTAGCATTATCCAGCCATTTTTAATTACTCCAGTCATTTTTGTATCACCATACGTGCGCTCGTAGTAATGCACAGGTAAGTCTAAATGCTTCAAATTAAATTTGTTAGCACCAAAAATAAGTTCATAATCGCCCCAGCGGTCTCTTACTCCCCAAGTATTGCGAAGTTTTTTAATGCGCTCATAATCACGCCGCCACACTACTTTAGTCTTTCACACTCGAATCTAAAATATACGAGAAAAATAAGCTAAAGAACTTATTTCCAATTATATTGAACAACTTCATTGCCTTATTGTGCATAGGATAAACCAAACGCGAACCGTTGATGTACTCTCCGCGCCTTTTGGCAATTGCATCGTAAAAATAAGGCAATTCTTCAGGGATAACGGTCAAATCGGCATCAAGAATCATCAAAATATCGCCTTCGGCACGGTCAAAACCAGTCCAAACGTTCTCCGATTTGCTAATTCCGGGTCCATCATAAAGTTTTATGTCGCGTTGCGGATATTTTTGCATCATTTCGCGTACTATATCGGGTGTTCCATCGGTCGATTTGTCATCACAAAAAATAATTTCAGTGTGTTTTCCCATGTTCGGAACGCGTTTAACCGCGTCTTCAATGTTTCCAGCTTCGTTTTTGCAAGGAATAACTACCGAAA
>JFJP01027045.1_pt1 | contig 35526 bp, 44 predicted proteins | sample 431651 | NCBI WGS metagenome assembly JFJP01 (sample SAMN02602958, study PRJNA72255) | Microbial mat metagenome, whole genome shotgun sequencing project. | biome: fresh water; feature: sink hole; material: water; isolation source: purple microbial (photo- and chemosynthetic) mats found in... | reverse complement strand
ATTTTTTTTAATTTAACGCGCCTTATGTTTGGATTAATTGTCAAAAAATCATTAATTTTTATATGATCGCATTTGCGTTTTAACAGATTTCTTTAATATTCATTTATTTTTGATTCTTATACATTATTAAAAATATAATATTTTAATATTTTCCCCTCCATCATCCCCTCATCATATAAACTTCATGGATTCAAATTTTGACCAAGATCAGACGAATTCAGGTTTTTCTGAAGAAATCAAGAAAGATTTAATCAATAAACGTGAAATCCAGCATTCCAAGAACAAAGAATTCGATTATTATAATTCGAGACTTCAACATGAGCTGATTTTATCAGGAAAAGAGTCTCAAAAATCAAAAGAAAGTTACACAGTAATTGAAAAAGAAATGACTCCTGAAATCAGACTATTCCTCAAAGAGTCTTTTTCTAATCATTTCATTGGAAATGAGCGGACGAACAAAGAGGCTGAAGCTATTATATCAATGATGTTTTGCGTGAAAATAGAGAAAGATTCCTATTTATTCAAAGAAGGAGACAAACCACGTAATTTTTATATATTAGAAGAAGGAACATTTGAAATGTCAAAAAAGAAACAAGTAGTTTCTGTTTTGAATAGAGGAAGCTTGATAGGAGCCAGATCAGCCATTTATGATTCTTTTCGTCAATCTAATTTTCTTGCCACAACTGATAGCATTCTGTGGGCCATTCCTATTGCTCTTTATAGGAAGATGATTGAAAAGTTTTGCAATGATAAATATGATGAATATAGGATATTTCTGGAGAAAGTAAATCTTTTTTCAGATTTGAGTCCTGAGCACAAGAATGATTTGGTGTATTATGTAAAAAGTTACAATTTTAAAAAGGGTGAAACATTAATAAAAGAAGAAGGAGATAATAAAAGTAAGAAGATTTCAATCTTCATCATCAAAGAAGGCAAAATCGCAATTTACATCAAAGATAATCTCAACAGGATTTTAGAAAAAGGTGAATGTTTTGGAGAAAATTCACTATTACATTCCAAAAGAACTTATACTGCTATCGCACAAAGTGATGTTGTGGAATGTTTTGCATTATCCCAAGAAATAATGGACACCATCCTCGGAGATAAGATTCAGACAATAGTCATCAAAAACATCAAACGAAATTGCTTTAAACATTCCAAATATTTGAGGCATTTATCACCATTCTTGATAGAAAAAATCATTAATGAAATGACTGAAGAATGCTACACGAGTGGCGTTGAAATTTTACACCATAATGAATTAATGGAGAAATTGATATTTATTGTAAAAGGTAATCTAATCACTCATGGCAGTTTAAAATTCCCTGAAGGAAATTGCTTTTTAGAAGATTCATTGATGGTTGCAGAATTCAAAAATCCTTACGAAAACATTTATACGGATTCGATTGGCTTGCTTTCAGAAATAACCAAAGGTCGATTCGAAGAAATCATCGGATCAACATTAGAAACTTATATAAATGCCAATAAGGAAAAAGATGAAATTGAGTTCTATGAACAGTTTCAAAGTGCAATGAGCTCTCAGACTTTAAATAAAGAGTTCCTCGATAAAGAAGATATTAAAATTATTAAAGAAATTGGAGAAGGTATCACTGGGATAATACTATTAGTTTCATACCATAATATTTTATATGGGCTAAAGATAATTTCCAAGGGATGGATCGTTGAAAATAATCTTGAGAAATACCTAATTAATGAAAAGTCTATTTGTGAAAGCATCAATTTTTCCTTTATCACTCACTTATGTTTAACTTTCAAAGATGAAATCAGCATCTATTTTATGACCGAATTCATTCGAGGAGTCGAATTCTATGATTTCCTACGAACAATTGGAATTTTTAAAACAGGAGAAGCTCGATTTTATATCGTCAGTTTATTGCTATCAATTCATTACCTTCATCTCAAAGGAATTGTTCACAGGGATATTAAACCAGAAAACATCATGATTGATGAACAAGGATATATTAAATTGCTCCATTTGGCAAGTGCAAAAATCTTGGAATCGAATCTCTTGACAAAAAAAGATGTCTGTGTGATTGCCGAAGAAGGGACGGATGAAATTACTGACAAACAATTCTTTTCTAAGATGAATAAAACATTCACTATTGTCGGAACTCCTCACTATTGTGCACCAGAAATGATACTTATGAAAGGATATGGTTTTGCTGTTGATTATTGGTCATTGGGAGTCTGCATGTATGAATTTTTATGCGGTTTTGTTCCTTTTGGCGAGGATTCAGAAGATCCGATGGAAATTTATAAATTGATTATCAAAAATAAGGTGGAATTCCCAGAATATATGAAAGATAAAAATGGAAAAAAATTGATAAGACAATTCTTAAGCAAATCTCCTGAGGCCCGAACAAAAGGTTCTTTTTATAGCATTCAAACCGATGCATGGTTTGGAAACTTAGATTGGGAAGGGATGATCAAAAGGAATGTAAAACCTCCCTTTATTCCATCTCATGAATCAATGATTTCGGATTATGAAGTCAAGAAAGCTATTGGAAAGGGAATAACATTGCAAAGGTTAACAGAAGACCAAAGTTTGTCCAAAATAAAAGAAATGACGGAAGGCATAAAACAAAATTATGACAATTGGGACGAAATATTTTAAACATTTAATATTAAAAGAAAAAATTTAAATTTAAATTTTTTTTTTTTTTTTCAAATTAAACAAAAATCAAATCAATAATTTAATTTTTTTCTGCTGTCCTTTGAATTTGTAAACTCTCTGGTCTTTTATAACTTCATATAAATAGCATTTCAGGTGTAAGAAAAAAATTTAAAAAACTTACTTTGCTTTGACTTTAATGCTGGAAGGACCCCAGTATTTTTTAGGGTTTGAAAAATAAAAGCTATATTTCTTTATTTCAAAGAATTTTTCCAATTTGTCAGTCTCTTCATGAAATTCTGTTTTTTTAGGAAGTCTGTCAGAGTTTGGATTCACTTCAAAATAAATTTTCTGACTAAAAAAAAAAGAATCAGATAAGAAAATAGGAAAAACATTACCTCATGCTCTGAGATAATACCTTTGATAATCCTACATTTTTTGATGTATAAGGTTTCAAATCTTGAATATTAGAAATGGAATTGATTTCATCATTTTTTTGCTTATCCTGAAGAATTTGAAGTGGTTTAATTTCATTTTTGTCTAAATAATTATCGCTTGAAATAATTTTATGCTTTTTTTTGAGCCAAATTTTATCATGAAGAAATTATAGTCAAATTAATTACCCATGTTTTAAAAATATCCATTATGATTTTGTTTGGAGCATTAGTTTTAAAAGCATAAGGAAAAATAGCAGAACGTCGAGCTTCATAACCTAAATAATTCAATGCTCCCCTAAAAATTGTGTAAAAAAATATATTTAAAGATAAAATACCTTACTCAATTTTTTCAATGTTTGGTTTTTTGATAAGTTTGAAGAAGAAAACATATTCATTTGGGAAAAAACTATAAATTGAATCAGAAATAATTGCCTCCTGTTTTAAAATTATTCAATATATTTCTTAATTTTAACATTACTTTGACAAGTCCATAAAAGAAAGCTTCAATCTTTAATTTAGACTGAAGAACGAGTTGAGCTTGTATACTTGAAACCTTTGAATTCTTTTTCAAGTCAAAAAAATTGAGAATGAGTTTTTTGGTAAAATCCCAATCATAAAGTTTTTTATTCCATATTGGCCCGCCTATAATGGTTATAGTAAAAAATAAAACAGTTTTTACTAATTGTCATATTTCCGTTGCATATTTCACATTGAGATATTTTCGATGTTATCAAACTTGGCACACAAATAGCTTCTTTTTTCTCGTTTGTTTTAATTTCTCCCAAAGGTTGTGTTACTATATTTGGGCATAAATTGCATTTAAAAACCTAATTTAATTGAGTGCGTTTTATTATTTGATCAAAAGAAAAAATTGATTAATTGACTTTGGAAAATCGACTAAATGATTTCTCAGCTTCTGGTTTTGAATCAAATACTTGAAAATATACTTTCGCATAAAAATCTGAGAAAAAGCTAAAAACAGGTTTAATATATTTATGTTGTTTTGCAGCTGTATTTTCTATTGTGTAATAAATCATTCTTAATGCATGCTTTTTTTAATTATTATTTTACAACAACAAAAAAGTAAAAGAATATGAACTTCATGAGCATTTGGACCCATTTTATCTCTGTAGGATTCATAAAAATGAGCTGATTTAATTCTTTTTTCTCCGCTGTGATTGCTTCCATCTGCAAAAGTCGCTGAAATTAAACCTTTTGAAATAAAAATATATAAGAGAGAGAAAAATCTAAAAAATGTTTACCTCCATCATGTAAAGCACCAAATGCATGTTCAAAATAGGTTGTTGTATAGACATAGGGGTCTAAATTGATGATATGATATTTAAGTGGATCTAAATTTAATTTTTTGCTCAATAAATCATATTGAGATGACATCAAAATTTGTTTATTGGAATTGCATTTTACTCGAGTTATTAACAAAAATTTAAATTAGAAAAAATTGAGAAACTACTTTTGAGAATGCTATTGATTTTATCATTGTTCAAATTATTCAAATCCAGCATTAATTTCATATAATCGATAAATCGAGAATGTTCATCATTTGTAACTAAAGTCTTAATTTTTGATAAATCTAACTCCTTTAAAATCCTCAAAGTTTTGATCCCCGATCCAGCGAAAGTCTCAAAAATATTGACTCCCTCAAAATCTAGAACCATAATTTTATTAAACAAATTTTAAAAATTTGCAAAAACACCTTTAGGTGAATTTTTCTTTAATTCATCAATGAAATTCTTCATTATTAAAAGAGTCAGATCTCTTTCAAAAATCTGATGAGAAATTTACATTTAACAAAAAAAAAATGGGGTTTTTTTGTTTTATCATACCATCACAATATTATACAAAGCAAACAAATCAAATTTAGCATCAGGATCGTATTGATCATCCTTTTCAGGGATTATAATCTTGGCTTTTCCTTCTGTAATTTCTTGCAGATTAAAATTGACTTCTTTCTTCGAGCGAAAAGGATCCAATAAAGTTTTGTTTATTAATATTTTCTCAAGATCAGTCATTTTAATGATTTTTTGATTATTGGATATGTCCATAAAAGATTTTTTATTGGGATCCGATTTTTGTGTAAATAAATATTCTTGCCAACTTCTATCCATTTGTTTTGTTCTGCCAGCAAAAGCATTGTATTTTGCAAGATGAGTAAAGCTACAAAATTTAAGTGCATTTTTAAATAATACTTTCCTCATCAATTTTTTTTTATTTTTTTTTTTAATCTTTGAGATAAAAAAAAATTTATAATAAATTTAGCATGAGCAATTTTATGAATTATGGCTAGGAATATTTTAAAAGCGGAAAAGAACTTAGAATTTTTGTCAGAATTAGACAAAAAAAACGAATCAAAAACTTCTTCTAGTTTTGAAATAAAACATCACAAAAGTCTAATTCATTTTGTTGGCACAGAGAAGAAAATAACTCCATTTGGGCTGCGAACGGTCGAAAACTATATAATTAAAGCTGTCTTCACGAAACATAAATTTAATTCTCTAAAATTTAAAAATTTTCTTGAGGGCTTGATGAAAAATATAAAGGAAGCCTTTGCAAAAACTGAAAAAGAAGTTTCAAAACCAATAGACCTTGAAAACTTTTTGGAAGAATATATTTATAAAAACGTTACTTTTCTGAGAAAAGATGCTATTATTGAAGCAATAAGAAAAAATGGGCTTTTGAGTTTTTTGATGATTATCATACAAAATAAATTGGAAAAAGAAAATTTGCAAAATTTTTATGTTGGCAAAAGAATAAGACATAATCAAAAAATCATCTATTGTTCTAATGAAAGGTATGGTTGCTCATTCAAGGGAAAATTTGCTGATTTTTTGCTTCATGAAAGGGATGAATGTCAATATGAGAAAATATGTTGCCCGTTTGTGAATTGCAAAGTAAAAGAACTCAAGAAAAATATGAATTTGCATGAAAAAACCTGTCCTTTCAAAGTAATTTTCATTTTTTTTTATGTTTTAGTTAAAAAATTTTTTTAAAAGGACAACCCAAGAAACGTTAATAAAGATCTTAGTATATTATTGCATATAGATGAATGTAGAGCAAATTTCACTGGAACAGAGAAAAAAAAAGATGAAGATTTGAACTCAAGTTCAGATAGTTTAGAGTCACCTTTAATTACATGGCTTTGGGTTTTATTCATTAGAATCAAAAATAAATTTTTGATCAATAATGTAAAATTCACTTATATTTATTTTTATATCCACAATTTTTTTAATGCTTTAATTTTGTAAGGTACAAGTGGCTAATTTAAATGTCAACAGCAGATCCAAACTCAAGCTTTCATCCTTAAAATTCAACCATAGAATTTTAAGATTTATTCATTTTTTGTTGATCTTAATTTTTTCGGATTCGATAATTTCTATGTTTTTTTTTATGACACTCCTTTTGAAAATCTCAAATTATGCATCTCATATACAAGGCAGTAATCTCACGTATTTGATAGCTACGGCTTTTATTTTGATCATTGATTTTATTATAATAATTCTCTCAATATTTATGTCTTGTTTTTTGAGTTTTCAACATTTTGAAAGTTTTGGGGTCTCATTAAGAACATTTTTCTGCTTTTCATTTTCTCGAGCAGTTGCGAGCATCATATTGTTTTCGAATTTCATTTCCTTTCAAGAAACCCAAACTTGTAAAGAAATGATAGATTTGTGTTCAATGAATGATAATGCACAAATTGATCATTATGCATCCTTCGCAATTCATTTCATTATTACATTTTCACTATTTATAATTTATTGTAAATATTAATGAAAAAAAATTTATTTGAAATATTCAAACTTTTTAATTTTTAAGAAAAAATATTATTATCAGAATAAATATAGAAATATTCTTTTTTCTCGAAAAAAAAGAAAGTCTTTTATTGTTTAAACCAAATTAAAAAAAATGGAGTCTAATTCTAAAGGAAATGATGATAATATTGCAGAGGAACATATTTGTTCTATATGTTGGAATCTTCTCGTCAGACCAATAAAATTGGATTGTGATCATAATTTTTGTTTTCATTGCATATATTATTGGCTAGAAAAAGAAGAAGAGGGAATAAAATGCCCCAAATGTCGCAAATTTTACCCTATCACCATGGAATTGAAAGAAGATAAAGCTTTGGTCAATAAAGTGATGAATACATACAAAAAAGCTTATGTTGAAAGAGAGGAATGTATTAATAGATACATAAAAGATGAAGAAAAAAATGGAAAACTCAGGTTTTTATATGGGAATTATCTGCATAAGAATGAAACAGGAAAGGCAAAATTGCAAGAATGGAGATTTTTTTTAAAAATGGCTGATCCGAAATTGGAAATAAAAAAATATATTGAAAAATTAGAGGTAAATTTAGATCCTGCATATGGAGCGAAATCAATATCGATCACTAATGCGCCTTTTGAAATCAAAATTGCATCAACAACAGAACTTGATATAACTTTCAAAATATTTTGGGAAAAATGGTTGAATAAAGAACCAACGAATTTTATTTATTATGTTGTCTTTAATGGCGGATTGGGGAAAACTTGTTCTTTCTTATTAACATACAAAAAATGAAATATATCAATTAATTCAATTGTTATTCAAAATTTTTTTATTTTATTTTTTTTTAAAGAAAAAAAAAAATAGCATCAAGTATTCTTAATTTAAACGTTAAAAAAATAATAATCATAAATGGGTGAAAATGAAATCAAACTTGCGAAAATCAATGAAATGATTGCTAAAACAGAGCAAAAACTGCAGAGATTTTTTCATGAAAACAAAGAAATTTCAATTGGTATTTTTATAAAAACACATTTGATGAATTCTAAATTAATTTTATAAAATGAAGAGAAACTACAACAAAATAAAAATAGTGATTCAATCGTTCTCGCAAAAACAGCCTTAAAAAAAAATACAACAAAACCTATTCAAATTAAAAATAAAATTTCCATAAAAGAAAATACAACGAAAGAAAATTTTCATCTATGCTGCCAAAATGAGAAAAAAAAGAAAAAATTAAATAAAAATTCACCAACAAATTATGAGGATAAAATGCGACAAATGAAACTTAAAAAAATGAAGATTTTAGATCAATTGGACAAAATGGGAAAGAAAACAGAAACATCATCTCAAGAGAAAAAATTAAAATATGAAATAAGTGTGCTCAAGGGAGAAATAATGCACGAAAAAGAAAACAAGAAAAAAGTTTGTGCTGAATTAGAAAAATATAAAAATCGATATAAATTATATAATTTTAATCCTGAAAATTGCAAAATTTATCCTGTTTTCGAAAGTTGAATCCCATATAATTCTGAGATTTTTTTAAAATTATTTTTAATTTTTGACTAAATTTTCCTTTATGGGAAACAAAATTCCTTGCTTCTTTGATGAAACTAAATCAGAAAAAACTAAACCTAAGGCGAATTCGAAAATTCCATATTCTCCTGGAACTTACCAAGAGAAATCGTCCCAACAAAAATCCAATATAAATAACACCAAACCCAAAGTACAAAAAAAAGAAGAAATTCCATTAAGTTCTGGAACTTACCAAAATAGAAATAAAACCCAACTTGAAGAAAAAAAAATAGAAGAAAATAACATATATCCATCAAGTCAACAAAACAAAAAAAATGTCCAAGAAGAAAAAGAAAAAGTTGAGGAAAATGATGATTTAAAAAAGAATTTGGTTAAAAAAAACATTGATGTTGCGATTGAAAACGAATTGGAAAAGAAGAAAAAAGAAAAAGAAGAAAAAGAAAAGAAAAAAGAAAAAAGTTTGGAGTTCAAACAATTTGGAAATAAGCACTTTCTGCAAAAAGAATATGAAAAAGCTATTGATCAATACACCCAAGCTATAGTTTTAAATATGAATTTTTTTAAAAACTTTAAACTGGAAATTAGATCCTATACGAATGCAGCATTTATTTTTCCAATAGAGCTATATGTTATAAAAATTTGAAAAACTTTCAAAAGGTTTACAAACATTAAGTTTTCTTTTTGAATTAATTTAAAAAGGCTCAAAAAGATGCTTTAAAAGCAATAGAACTAGATGAAAAAAATATGAAGGCTTTGCATGTTATGGGAATTTCTTTGGTAGAGTTGGGAAAATATGAGAAAACTGTCGATAAAATCAAAGAGGGAATCCACTTTTTTGGTTTTTTGTGAAATTTTCTTTGTTGGTGACTTAAATTAAATAAAAGAACTGATAAAGATGAAGTCTGAAAATGAAAATTTTACAAAAAAGTGTGAAAAAAATATTTTGGTTGGAAAAAAAATCCTATTTTTAAAAGAAATGGATGTTCATCAAGAAAAAAAATCAGAAATAAAAGATGTTCTTTTAAGTTTGATTCAAGAAGATGATACTCAAGAAACAGATTTCAAGGATAATATGAAATCAGAAATTGTCAGTTTATTATATTATGATAAAAATGAATTGAAAATCCCAGAATACTTGAATTGTCAAATTTCCTTTGTAATTGAATTTGTTGTTTTTTCTTTTAAAAACTTGATTAAAAGAATTTAATGACTGAAGTTGCCTTAACTCCTGATGGTTTCTCTTATGATAAAAAATACCTTATTAAACATTTAAAAAATGGAGGAAATTTTGATCCTTTGAGTCGATCATATTTGAATATAAATCAATTATTGCCAAATAAAAATATCGAAAATGCATCGGATTTTTTTCTTAAAAAGTTATATTAGCTCTTTTTAATTTTTTAAAATAATTTTGTAGAAATCCTTGGGCCGCTATTTCAGATTATGATTTAGATTATGAACGTCTAAATTTTGAAGATTAAATTAATAAATTATAAGAATAAAAAAGTAAAAGCGATTTATTAATTCAATATGATGTATAAATTACTTCGAAAATGAATGTTCTCAGTTTTTTTTCTTAAATAAATAAAAATTATAATAGAAATATTTAAAATTTTTTTTATGAAAGTGGTTAAATTAATTTAATTTTGTCGAATTATTTTTTTCTGATTTTTATTTTTGGATTTAAAGAAGAATTTTTATGAGTTATCATATTCATTTCCTCCAATAGATTTTGTTTTGAATAGTGAAATCCATCGATCGTCTTTTTTATTCTTTTTCAAACATATAATGATTTTATCTTGCTTTGTAAAATATTTGGATTCTTGGGTGTTAATGCTACAATGCAAAACTGGGACCCCAAAACAAAGGTTTCTAAAGTTCAAATCTTTTATTTTTATCTCAAAACTCTTGTCCAAAAATCTTGCTGTGATTCTGCCATTTGGTAATTTGTGAACATTCCTCAAATCCAAAATCACTCTGAATGAGAAAACAAATAATAAAGAAAATCTATAGAATTTCCTTACCTAACCCAATCATCATCATATTCATAAAAAGTATATTTATGAATACTTTCATAAATTTCTTCTTTATTGGCTTTTCCCTCTTCTTTTATTGGAGCATTTATAGGTTCTTCTTCCACTTTTTCATTAAAAATCGTTTGTTTTATACATATTGAAATAAAAAAAGCTTTACTATAATTAAAAATAACATCGTCCAGATCATTAAAAAAACTGCTCATATACATATTTTTATTGGGCAATGGCTTCGAACTAAAATAAAAAAAAAATTCGCAATTTTTTAAAATATAGATAAACCTCGTTTTTGTGCATATTTCAATCGAAGCAAATTTTGGGTGCTTTTTTTTTACATTCTCAAATAAAAAAAAATATGAAAAAGTACCTTTGATAATCCCATGAAAACTTTTTTTTCAAAGTCCTCGATAGTTATTAAATCTTGATTATCCAAATGATAAACGTAAGTTTCGATTTTGTTTGCATTATCATTCTTCTTTTTTAAATGGAGATAAAGTTTCATTCTTATTTTTTTTTAAGATTTTTTTATTTGAATTAAAAGAAAGCTCGAATAATTTAAAAAATTCTGGGTTTTTTAAGAAAATAATAATAAATTTTTTTGTCAATTTTTGAAAAAAAAAATATGAAAATAATTTATTTATTTATTCAATTTGTTAAAAATAATAAAGATCTTTTATAAAAATAATTATGATTTCGTTAATATTTAATTCTTAAAATAATATGCTATCAGAAATAAAATTATTTGAGAGGAAATCATAATTATCAAATCAACTAAGCTGCTTAATGTGAGACCAAACAAAATTGAAAATCCGAAAGCAAAATTTTGGATCAAAACATAATGTGAAAAATGTGTTATATTTTTTCCTTCAGTCGAAACCAAAGCATTTATCATAACCTGCAACATACAGTCTCCCGTTCCTAAAAAAGCAGCCACAACAAAGCAAAAACCATAATTTTTTTCATATAAAAGTATTAAACAAAAGCATAAAGAAATAAATATTGCTAAATTTGCAATAGCAATCACTGCATATTTGTTTAACCTATCTCCTAAGCATGATGCGGTTATTCCTCCTAAAATTTGGAAAAATCCCAAACATGAAAAAACCCAAGCTGTATAAACATTTACTTCTTCTTGGCTTATGTTTTTTTCTAAAGTTATTTCAATTAATCTAAATAAATTCCCAACCCAAAATCCTATTTCCAAACCACAAAAAGCTGCTATTGAAGCAATTGAAATTTTATTTCGTCTTCGAAACACTTCATATAAATCTTTGAATTTTTCCTTCAAACTTCCATTTTCAACAAAGCTCAGTGAGTCTACTTGAGGCAAACATAAAAAAGAAAAAGACGAAACAAAAGTGATTGAAGCACAAATGAGAAAAAAAATTAAATGATCTTGAAATAATTTCATTACAAAAGCTGTTATTACACTTCCACTAAAGGTAGAAACTTGAAAAATACAAAAAAAGACTCCAAAATATAAACTTTTATTTTTTTCATCACAAATATTTGTTGTATAGCCACATTGGCAAATCCAAAGTATCACTGTGAAAAATCCTACCATTATTGCAAACAAAATATTTAAAAAATAAAGAAACTCATCTTTACAAAGAATAAATCCTTTTTCAGATTCACAATAGCAAGTGAAAACCCCAACAAATTGAGAAAAAATAAAAGAAAATGAACAAAAGAACATCGAAACTTTAAATGAGAAGAACTTTGCTACAAAAGGAGCAAAAATTGATGAAAAACACATTGAAAAACCACTGGATATAAGGGTTATATTTCCAAGGTAAAAGTAACCTAGCTGAAAATAAATTTGGGAGATCATAGTTTGGAAAGCATTCATAGAAGAGTACAAAATAAAAAATACAAAGCCAAGCATTATTGATTTATTTAAATTTTTTCTTGGTTCATATTTCTCTTCTTTTAAAGAGCCATTAAAGCTTGTATCTCTACTACTTGATTCGAAAAAAATCTTTTCTTCTTCATTCATTTGTTATTTTTTTAAAGTTTAAATTCAGTGGTTGTTTCTAAAATAAATCTTTATCACAAAATCCTCAATTCAATTTTTCTTAATTTTTTTTCTATTTTTAATTTAAAAAAAAAAAAAAGAACTTTATACTTTTTCAACATGAAAATTATGTTGATTCGTTTATATTATTGCATTTTTAATTTCGTTAACAAGTCCAACCTCTGAAAAAGTTTTTCTTTCTAAACTAAAAAAATCATTACCTAACATCCCAACACATTTTTTTTCAGCCATAATTAATGTTTACAAATTTTCCAACCTCATAAAAAACTTTGGGAAAATAATGCTTTGAAATCTTTTTTTGCAAATGTCTAAGATAGAATATGAATTTTTTCGAAAATACATTTTTTTTGAATTCTATGAATGTCTCAGAAACTTCTTTGAAAGTTATGTTTCAAATACGAGAAATGATTTCCTTTTGCTGGAGGGAAAGGATAAACAAATGTTTTTATTTTCTTTTCAAAAATTTGAGAATAATATAAAGGCCTTAAAGAGAAGAGTCACATATTTCTGGCAGAACCCAAAATCTTTGGCATGGGATCAGCATACAAACCAGCACATTTTATAAATTTCTTTGTTTTGAATAACTAACTGATCACTGATTTTCACGGTCAAAATTTCATGATCTTTTTTGATAATTTTTTTATATTTAGAATTATTGATCAATTCAAGCCCAATTCCGTTTTTAATCTTTTTTTGTTTAAATTTTTCTATCTTTGGTTTTTTATTTCATTTAAACGAGCAATATTTTCCGTGTTTTTAATAGGGGCACTGCTGTTTCTTGTGGTAAGTCCCTAATTTTTGTTCCTTCTCATTTAAATGAATAGAGCTCGAAGAAATCATGAATTAAATGTTTTTTTTTTTAATGTAATTTTTCACAAAATTCTATCAATATAACAAAACAAATCTTTTTTTTTAATCATTAATCAAATAGCTAGACAAATATGAATTGAGAAAATACATTAAAAATTAATTCTTCTTTGTTTAATTAAAAGACTGAAAATCCATATCCTCTATCCTCGATTCGTCTGTAACCAATCTTGCAGAAGCTTTAACTTTAATTATATTACCATTTTTCTCATCCAAATCTAATTCTAGCACTTGTTTTATATGCTAAAATTTATCTAAAAAATGATATTTTTTATATTATTACCAAACGGCATAAATAGCATTCACCTGTTTTTTGAAAAATATCAGTTGCACATCCATAACAAACACCTAATATATTCTATTTAATAAAAATCTTATTAATCATAAACCTCCATGACCACAATCCATGAAAACAGCGTTGGGTTTCTTATCAAAACAAATGAGGCAACTATTAACTGATTGATCTAACATGCTTTTGTCATCAAAAGTGGGCTTTTCATTTTCGTGACTTGGGGTTTTGGAAGTTGTAAATTGAAAGCTCTTATTTAAGTATAAATCAGGTTGCGATTTATTTGTGATTTCATTCATATCAGAAAACCCAAAATGAGGTAAAACTTCGTTCATTTTTAAATGATCTTTTAGTGAAAATGGAAAAGGTTTCTTCTTGTCTGATTTATTTACCATTCCCCTTGCGGATTCATTTTTATTCTCTTCAGTTAATGAAATTCCTTCAGCATTCTTCTTTGAAAAAATGTTTGTGAGAAAATTTGAAATTGATTTAGGAGATTTAGAAATATTCTTCAAAGCAGGAGATGTAAGAATTTTTTGATGAGGTGATAAAATAAATGAATTGCTTTCTAATTTTTTTTTGTTTAAACAAATAATTTAATAATATACTTTGTTGATTCCTATTTTTTATCTTCTTTGAAGTTTGTTTTTTATTTGGGGGGGACTTGTTTGATTTCAAAAAAGAAAGGTTTACAGTTTTGAAGTAAGTAGATGATGTTTTTGACTTAATAAACAATAATATTATATTAAAAATGAGAATTGTTTACGAGGAAACTTGGAAAATAAAATTTCAAAGGATTGTTTTCAACTTTAATTTTCTTAGGATCTTGATGAAAAATATTTTAAAGAAATAAAATTAGAAAAAGAATTACGTTTTTTGGGTTGGCTTTCTTCATCTTCTTCTTCCTCTTCAAATTCGTCATCACTATCTTCATCTGTTCCAATCTTTTCCAAAAAGGAGCTATATATAAATCATTAAGAATAAAGGAAAAACTATAAAATCAAACATTAGATCTGCTCTTGTGACCAATGTGTAAAAAAGCAAAAAGACAGTGTAAAATGAAATGAAAGTAAAACAGAATATGATATTATCTTATTTGAATGAAAAATTAATAAATAAATGTTTTTGCAAAATAAAAAAATACCTCCTCCATATTTTTTAATTTCTTTTTCATCATTAAAATTAACAAAAGCTGAAATAGTCAAAGATGAATTCAGAGTGATACCAAAAGAAAGATAAAAAAGCCAAAATAAGCCTTTTACTATAAATATTTGAAAACATAATTTAAAATCTTAAAAATCTTTTACTTTCATAATTTTCTACTTTTTCTATGCATTTTTGATAGACTTTTCCCAATAATATAATTCCAAAACCCAAACTGACTCCTATCATAATAGAAAAAAAAACCCAATAGCACCAAAATATATCCTTCCATTCCCAATCTATTTTGCAATCAAGTTTAAGAGTAATCATTGTCAATTGAGTGCACAAAAACAATCGATAAGCAAGTTCAATCTTTCAATTACGAATTAATTTTATTAGAAGGCATATAATTGAACCCCTTCTGTCAAAACTGACTTGTCTTTAATAACTTTGTTGTAAACTACAAATAAGATTTGAACAATGAAATGACAAAAAATCAATAACAAAGGATAAATCAATCCATGAATTTGCAATTTTAAGAATAAAATCACAATCAACTGAATAATGTTAAACTTTTAATAATTTTTTGAATTTTTTTTCTTTTACTTTATATACTGCTAAAACAATACTTTCTAATACATTTAAAGCTGGTCTTGTAAACATTCTTTTAGGTCTATTTAATTTTATTTTTTTTATTTTTTCTCTCCTTTTTTTTCTATTTTTACCCTTTCAATTTCATCAATTTTTGCAAGTAAAATATAAAATTCAACAAATCATTAAGCCAAGAAATAGAAAATATTATGTAAAGGGGCATTTCCCACATTAGAAAAGATAAGATGAATAAAAAAAAAATTTGAAAATTGAAATGGGTTTTTAATATTTTGCTCATTAAAACAGAAACCACTTCCAAATCTTCATCATTTTCTTCTTCATCATCATTTCCTTGATTGTTCTGATTATTATTTACTGAATTGGAGGCTTCTGCGTTTTGGTTGCTTTGTCCAAGATTAATAATTGTGGGAGCAGGCACAATAATTAAGGGATTTGAGGGGGGAATTATTTGATTCTCTTTTATTTGGACAGTTGGATTTAAACTTATTATAGACCTTTCTCCTCTGAATGAAAATATTTCATTTGCTTGAGCTTGAAATGACATGTTATTTTCTTTAGAAATATTTTTAAGATTACTTGGCTCTGATAATTCCTCTTTCATCTTAATTCTCAAAATTTTTAAAAAAAAGCACCAAATTATAATAATTTTATAAAAAAATGAAATAATTTTTTTTTTTAATTTCAAGCAAAATAATAAAAAAAAAAAAATAGAAATCAACTTTGAAATATTCTGGAATAATTTCGGGCAAAATGCATATAAGAGTAAACGATAAAATCTTTTCTCTCAATTTTATCATATTTCATTCAAACATGAAAAAGAAAAATTTCGGGGATTTTTGCACAAGAAATGCTTAAATTAGTTTTTGGATAAAAAGACAGTAGTGATTTAATAATACATGTGATGTGAATTTTCTGGGACTTTATACGAGTTTATTTACACTAGGTTTCAAAGGGAACCAAATTTGTGATTATTGGTTGCAAGTCTGATCAATTACTTGATAAATTATTGTTTGATTGAATTTCGTTGAAAAGTATCTGAAACTTCTTAAATTTGACGAATTTTAATTTAGAAAATAACGAATGAACAAGCTGAAAGAATCACTTGGATTGGCCCATATTGTATTAATACAAGCGGAATATGTATTTACTAACAAATTTTCAAGAAAAAGGTTGCATTTTTCTAGTAAATTAAAATTTTACACTAACTTATTAATTTTGTCAAAAGTGGCAAATCAGAAGATCATGGAAACGAAAATATTATGTAAAGAGGATTTTCCACAATGGAAAAAACAGAATGTATGAAAGAAATTGAGAATTTAAAAGGGGTTTTAATATATAGCTCATTAAAACTGAAACTACCTGCAAATTTTCATCTTGATTAATTTGATTATTTTCATTTGTGGATTGGATGCTTCTCCGTTTTTGGTTGTTTTATTTCGAATTAATTATTTTGGGACGCCCAATAATTAGAGGAATTTGAAGAAGTGATTATTCGATTCTCTTATTTTTTACAGTTGGATTTAAAATGGAATGAAGGAAATATTTCATTGGCTTAAGCTTGGTTATTGTTTTGTTTTAAGTGTTTGCTTTAAATATTTGGCAAATTAATACAAATTATTTTATTATAAAAAAAATTTTATTAATTTTTAATTTCAAAGCAAAATAATTAAAAAAATGGAATCGAATTTAAAATATTCTGGAATAACTTCAAACACAATGCATACAAGAGTAAACGATAACATGATTCCTCTCAATTTTCTCATATTTAATTAAAACATTAATAAAGGAAAAATTCGGGACTCTTTGCAAGAGATGCTTAAAATACTTTTTTGAAAACAAGAAAGAAGTGATTTCTCTTTCCAAAATAATACAAATTATGCTCAATTTTACATCAGATATGAAAAAAATTTTTGATTTAGTTTTAATTTTGGAAGGAATGGGACTTATTACAAGGTAAATTTTCTTATAATTACAAACATTTTTTGAATATTTGAAATTAATGATTGGTTTTTAAATAGAATCTCAAAGAATTCTTTGATTTACACTGGTTTTAGAGGAATGACAGCGAAATTAAATGGTTTGAATCATTTTTTGAGAGTTTTAATAGTGAAAATAAATTAAAAAATTAGAAACAATCATAAAAATTTCTGAAAAAAAAGTGAACCAGATTTTTGATTATTTGTTTGTAAAAAAAAAACTTATAAATGGTTTATTTAAAATTTGATAAAATTTGAAAGTTTTCAGATGAAATCATTATTGATGATAAAAAATATGTTTTCAGAACGAGTTTATTTGTGGGTCTTTTGGTTTCCGATATCATTTGCTCGATTTTATTGGATTCAAGTATTTTTTTTTTCTTTTCAAAAATTCTAAGATATATTAATTTGCAGCAAAATCAATGTCTCGCAATGAAATTGAAATTAAATTGGAATATTATTCTTCTCATTGCAAAGAATTAAGCTCCAAAAGTCTAATCAATGACTTGATAAATTTATTGGTTTCACTGAATTTCGTTGAAAAGTATCTGAAACTTCTTAAATTTAATGGTAAATTTAATTTAATTTAAAAATAGGAATGAACAAGTTGAAAGAATCACTTGGATTGGCCCAGATTGTATTAATACAAGTGGAATAACAAAAGATCACATACATTTACTTACAAATTTGGATCAAATTTTGAAGGCAAGTGCTCAAGACGTTGTTTCAAAAGAAAACTCTTTTTTCCTTTCTTTATTTCGAGAAATAGAGGATAAAAAAGATAAAAAGGAGAATTTAATCAAAATAAAGCAGGAAGTTGTTTTCAAAGATTCTCATGATAGTTTTACTCTTGAAACAAAAAAAAATAATTTTATCAATGATCTTTCATCTGAAAAAAAAAGAGTTTTCGCTGAAAATTCCCCAATCCCCCTGCATATTTCAAAATTTCCTGTAATTGTAATTTTTATTTTAAAATCTATCATATTTTTAGGAAAAAAGTTTTGCGATTTTAAAATCGAAAAATTGGAAATACAATATTAAAAAACTTCAAATTATAATTGGAAGAAATTCATTACACAAAGAATCTACAAGTAAAAATAATTAAACAATTTTTAAAAAATATTAGAATAAATAGAAAAAAAAACCATCAAATGGCTCGTTGATGTCGATTTAGGTTCAGGGAAAAAAATTTCAAGACAACATGCAGCTATATTATATAATTTTATCGACAAAATGTAAAACTAATAAAAAATGATGATAAATAATTTAAAATAGTTTTGAAATAAAATGCTTGAGCAAAAAATATCCTATAAAAATTGATGGAAACATAATCGGTTATAAAGATAAAGCCTTTCCGTTATATGAAAAATCATTTATAACCATAGGTTTCTTTATTTTTTTTGTATTAAAAACCCTTTCAAAAAAAAATTTAGGAACTGAAGCTTTTTATTTTCTACCAGCTGTTATAAAAAAGCCGGAAGAAAAGAAAGAAGAATCAATTCAAGAATTGGATCTCACAAAAAAAATTAAAACAGAAACACAATCACAAGAAAATTAAAATTTAAAAAAAAACAATTAATTTTTCATAAATTTTAGAAAAAAAATGAAATTCTTAATTTGAACAACCTTTTTCTTTGAAAATATATTATAAACAATAAAAAAGAAAAATTAAAAATAAAAATCAAAATCAAATTGATTTTAAAAAAAATTTGATTTTTAAAAAATAACAGAAAAAGATAATTAAAAACATATTAATAATCCTCCTTATCGCTGTGATTGATAAAAATATAATAAATGGCCTCTTTATTGAAAGTTTTTTTTAATTCCTTTCTCACACAGAAAAACTTTATAATAAAGATTGATTTAAATTAAAAAAAAAATTAAAATGAAATTACTACTTAAAATATGTTCATACCTGATCTCTCTGATTTCAATGGCAAATTGCAATTTTTTAGAGAGCACAGTTGATTATTCTTCGGCTGTAGCTGCCATCGATGCAGCCATAAAAAATGACCCGACTTTACGACATGCCGCCTTTAAACGTGCAGCTTACCTGGTCGATACATATGGACCTAGATTATGGGGTGGTGATTCTTTGGAACTAGCTATCAAAGACATGTATTCTCAAATGGTGGAAGCCGGTTTTGAAAATCCAAGATTAGAACCAGTTTTGAATATAACTCATTGGATAAGAGGGAAAGAAAGATTGGTGCTTTTAAGCCCAAGACCAATTCCAAGCGAGATTCCAATGATAGGACTTGGTTTGTCAGTTGGTGGAGATGTTACAGCAGAAGTTTTGGTGGTAAAAACATATGATGAATTAGAAGAAAAAAAAGATCAAGTTTTTGGAAAAATAATTGTTTTCAATGAAGATTGGGTAAATTATCCATTTAGCGTTCAATATAGATCTGGGGCAAGCAGAGTTGCTAAATATGGTGGACTAGCTTGCATTATTAGAAGCGTTGCATCATCAAGTATCGAAAGTCCTCATACTGGAATGTTGACTTATGATGACACATACCCAAAAATCCCTGCTGCCGCCATTTCAATAGAAGATGCGAAAATGTTTCAAAGAATGCAAGATCGAGGACAAAAAATTGTTCTCAGTTTACACATGGAAGGTCATTTTGAAGAGAGAAGAAATAGTGCAAATATTGTTGGAGAAATCAGGGGATATAAATATCCAAATGAAATCATTGTTATGGGAGGTCACATTGATACCTGGGATGTAGGTCCACAAACTGGCGCTAATGATGACACAGCCGGATTTATGGTTTGTTTTGAAGCTGTTAGAATTTTAATTAAATTAGGATTAAGACCAAAGAGGACTATCAGGTTTGTGGCATGGAGTGGTGAAGAAATGGGTCAACCTGAAAGAGGAGCTGCACAATATATTTCAACTCATGCTCATGAATTAGAAGACCATATAATAGCATTTGAAAGCGATGAAGGAACAACTAAAGTTTATGGTTTTGGTTTTTCAGGAGGTCCTAAAGGTTTGAAAATTATAACAGAAATTGCAGAAAAGTATTTGGGCTTTATAAATGCGAGCAAAATAATTCCAAATGATGGAGTGATGATGGATACAGCTCCTCTATCAGCTATAGGCGTTCCCACAGTGAGGAATGAAATTACCGATACACCTACACATGACTATTACTTTTCTTATCACCACAGCGCTGGAGACACAGTCGATGTTTTAGATCCTGAAGACATGGATGGCAATGTGAAAGCTATTTCAAGCTTGTTCTTTATCATTGCTAATATTGAAGAGAGATTTCCAAGAGATTAATTTATCTAATTAAAAAAAAAAAATTGTCCTTAAAATTAAAAAGTTCACCCTCAAATGGATCATTAAATTAAAACAATAAATTCTTAAAAAAAACCTAAAATTAAAGAACACCCGCAAAAATTTAAATCAAATTTTTACACTAAATTTTGAATTATAAAATGGAAAACTTCAACACTATAATATAAAAAAAAAAAATCCCAACGTATGGAAATGTCTTCTAATTTAGAAAAATTGTTAAGCTTGATCAATTTTGAAGTCAATGATCTTAAGTTAGAAACCTCCTCGTTACACTTTCAGACTTGTCAAAGAAAAAACAAACTCAGAAAACAAAAAAACTTCAACAAAAAATACAAATTTCAATTTGATTCAGATAGCGAATCAGAAGAAACAGAACGAAGAAGAAGAAATATTACTATTAGTCCTTTTTCAGAATATATAAATGAGGAAAGAAAGGAATGGCTCATCAAAACTCCAATCAAGAAAATGCCAAAAAATGTTATTAATTATGACACTTTAATAACAAATAAAAAAAAAATGCCTGAATCTAATCAGAAATTATGCGAATTCACGCATATTGTTCAAGGAGATTTCCTTCAAAGAAATGAAGAAAGCGCTTTAGTCACAGAATTTCAATTAAATCTTTATAACGAAAGAATATGTGATGAAGAATCGGGTTTATAATTTTATTTAAAAGTAAATCCATTTGGTTTCTCATAATTTATAATTTGTATATATGTTGTTTTTATTATACCAAACTGATCTCTGAAATAATTTTTGTTTTTGTTTTTTAATAAAATCTCATTGGAAAAAAAATTTTTGGTTTTGATCTTATTTTTGTTTAATGTCTATTTCATTTTTTCCTTTGTTTTTCTTAATGCTTCCTTCTCATTTAAAGTCACCAAAAACAATTTCCCCTTTAATCATTGATTTGTCAAACTCAAAATCTTTATAGCGTTCTATTATTTCATGGAATTTTCAAGAAGTAATCTTTAAATTTGTCTTCAAGATCCATATTCACAAGCTGTTCTTTATGCTTTTTGTTAAATATATGCATCACGCAACATAAAAGTCCCAATAATTCTTTTGTAGTTCCATCAAAATAGAGAAAGGTGATGAATAGGCTTTCATCACCTAAGAACAGACTCTATATTCTTCCTTCGAAATAGTTTACTTGTTCTTCAGTGAGATCAAAATCAATGATGGGCTTGCAATATTTTTTATGAAGTTTTTTTGGTCATTTGCATAAATTCAATATCATTCTTTGGCTTAAAGAGTTAAAGAGGACATTATAAATCAACAATTGAAATATATTTTTGTTTTGTTTTGTTGTATAATACTTTTTTATGATATTATTTCTGAGAAGGTATTTATTTATATATCAAGTTTTCAGGATATGTGATTATTGCGATTATTATTTGTATTAATTTTGCTTTCTTACGAACGAAATTTCCAAATTTTATTGAATAAAAAAATAAAGAGTTGCAATTATTTAAAAAAAAAAAATTTAAACTTATGCCAAATTCATTTGAATTCAAAGGTAATCTCCTATACTAGTAAATAATAAAAATCTTAATATTTCCATAACAAAGAGACCATATATTTTTTATTAAATTATAGGAATTTTGAAATTTTTTTTAAACGGAAAAGATTTCAAAAGATATGGAAGAACAAACTCACTCTATTTTTATCGATATCAACAGCAAAAAACTAAAAATCAAGAAATCGCAAGAAAAATAAAGTTTACCTATTGATTAAACAACAGACGAAATAAAAAAAATGAAATTAAAAAAATATTTTTTTCAAAAAAATAATGGAAATAATAAGAAAAAATAGAGGAAAAATTAATGAGGGAAAATTTTTTGGAAAAAACAAAACAAATTCACAAACTATTAAATAACACATTTAATAATAAAAAAAATATTGAAAATTTTTCGCCTTTCTCTTGTTATTTTTAATTTGAAAAAGTGATTAAAATTTTTAAATCTTCAAAAAAAAATATAAAACTTAAAAAAAATTATTAAAAAAATGAATAAATCGAATTATAACAAAAAGGAGTTCAATGCAGAAAAAATAGATAAAGAATTTGAAGCTTTGACATTGAAAATGTCAATGAACAACCAAAACATCTTCGAATTTGAAGCTGATATCTATTATTTTCTTAGTGAGAACTTCGGCTTATGTGGCCAAATGATTCAAACGTTGGATTTTAAAAACTGCTATTTTGTTTACAAAAAAAATGAAAAACTTTTGATGATGATTTTCAAGTTTTTGCAATCTTACGACAAACCGAAATTTCCAACCAAAGACATTTATTTAGAGCTTAATGATACTAATAAAGACATGAATTCAATAGACTATAATTTAATAATTAATCAAGCCATAGAAAAACCTGTGAAAGAACTGATATTTCATGAAGAAAAAACAGTCATTTTCTTTTTTGAAAAAATGATCAGATTTCTAATGTTTAGCATTAACAATTCATCTGTTATTTCGCTGCTGAGAGATAAAGTTTTGAATGGATGGCAAAATTTAATCAAAATATTGTTTGTGAGGTTCAAAGTCATCAATTCTCAATTGTCTCTTTTTCACATTGGAATTCTTGAGATAAACATAGCTTATGCTCTATTTCTAAGAGAAAAATATGATTTTGCAAATATTTTCATCAATAGAAGCTTAAAAAATCTTGAATTCTTAAGTAAAATTGAAAAGACAAAATCTTCAAATACTCCAAAGGATGATTTTGTCGAAAGAAAAACGGATCTCCTCTGTATTTTGGAGTAATATTTTATTTAATGTATTTTCAATATATATTATTTGGAATTAGGTTGTTGGCCAATAAAAACCAAAAAGAATTCATTGATGATTCTATTTCTCACTCTGAAAGATTGATGAAATTATTGGAGTTGGGATATTTTTTTTATTCAAACGTCTTAGAAAAATTGAACAAGTAAAATTTTTTTTAAAAGAATAATAATCCCTGTTTAAAAAGAAAAACAGATGCAGATTTTGCTAAACAAAAATCTCAAAACTTCAAAAAAGAACTAACACAAATTTTACCAGATTATGAAGAAAAAAAAAAGCAAAATGTGAGTGAAAAAAAAAATCCTGAATCCACAAAGAAAAGCTTTGTTCTAAACGAAGATAATTTCAGTTCTGCCTCTTTCAAAACTATTCAAAGTTCAGAAACTTTGGAAAATAAGTTGCTAACCAAAGAAAATATAATTTTTCAGAAATACATGTTCATATTTTTCTCGAAAAATATAATTTAATCTCTCATTTTTTTATTTATTTACTAGTGAAGTCAATAAAACACGGTACAAAATAATAATGGTTCAAATTAATGAGCACAATTGCATCGAAATCTTCCTTTATTGCAAGCCAAGACATTTTTTAAAGAAAATATTTATCACATATGATTCATTATTGAAATTTGCAAAAGGATTAGAAGACAATGTTCTATCAGATGAAAAATCCCTTAAAATTTTATTCAAAAAGTAATATCTTCTTTTTTAATGATTTTTACTTTTATTCTGAAAATAGATTGGCAAAAAAATTATATGTAAGAGATGATGAACTATTCGTCAAAGAAATGGAATTTTACCCAACTTTGGAAGACCTAATCAAATCAGTTAATAAAACCAACATTTAACTCTTAAAAAAATATTTCATCGTTTTCTTTTAAATTCATAATCAACTATTAAAAAACAATTTCTTTTTTATTTCCTGAAAAAAATAGTTGTCTACAAAATATCATCCTATTTCCAAAGTCTAACACTTAATTCTCTTCCATTGAACACGGTTTTGTCCATTTGTTCTTCAAATTAATTTTATATGGTATTGAAATAAAGTAAATATTACCAGAAGCATTCTGAGCTTCTTCCATGTTTTTAAAAATCACAAAGCCAAATCCTTGAGATTTACCCTTAAAATTAGATTTAATGAATCAAAATAGCATTCTATAAAGAATATACATCAAAATCTGTCTTAACATCAGCTCTAATGATTTCTCCAAAAGATTTAAATGCGTCTTTTAGATTTTGCCATGACACATTATAAGGAAGATTTTTAACTTGCAGTTTATATCCATCCTGAAAGCTTGATTGACCCTTACTTTCTCTTCTTCGGTCTTGACGGTCTGGAGCAAAGCTACCATCATCATTGTTTTCATCTACAAAACAATCAAAAACAAGGGAATAAATTTAAGTATTACATTGTTGGGACTTTCTGTTATTCCCATATTTCGAAAATTTTCTTTGATTGTTTTCTTTGGATCTGGATCTGGATCTGGATCGAGATCTTTCTTGACCTCCGAATTTTTCACGACCTCCATACCTTTCATGACCAATGAATCTTTCATTATTCCTAGATCTATTGCTATTACTATTTCTATATCTATCTCTCTCTCTTTCTCTCTCTCTATCTTGATATCTGTCCCCTCCTCTAAATTTATCCCTCGGCTGATCTCTATCTTGATATTTGTCACCTCCTCTAAATTTATCCCTATTCTGATCAATGTGTCGATCATCTCTTCTTGAAAATTCTCTACCTTTATTGTTTCCTCTGTTCTCATTATTCTGTTGCAAATAAAAAAAAAAGAGCACTTTATAATAATAACCTTCTTAATAAAAATCTTCCTGCCATTCAACTCAGTTTCATTTAATGTATTTATGGCATTTAATGCCCCTTCGGCATCAGCAAATTCAACAACACTTATAATCACCAGATTTTTTTATTTATTTGATTAAAACAAAAACTTACGCAAAGCCTTTTGATTTGCCATAGTGATCAAGAACAACATCAACATTAAGAACGTTTCCTGCACTCTTCATATAGTCTTTCAAATCTTGCCAAGATGTTTGATAGCTCAGATTATCAACAAAGACTTGGGTAAAGTGATTGTTTACTTGATTGCTTTCACGATTGCTTTCTCCATTTCCTAAAAAGTCTACATTCGAAAATTATTGCTTAATTTTAACTTACTTCTCCCATTTTCAGATTTTTCATTACTCTGTGGCGAAAAATAAAAAAAAACTAAACGATTTATAATAAACAAACCTTTTTAATAAAAATCATCCTGCCATCTAGCTCAGTTTCATTCAATGTATTTATGGCATTTAAAGCACTTTCCGGATCAGCAAACTCAACAACACTGTAAAAAAAGAGCTTCCTTTCTATTTTATATTAAATGAATTATATACCCACAGCCTTTTGATTTGCCAGATTGATCAAGAAAGACATCAACATTAAGAACGTTTCCTGCACTCTTCATGTAATCTTTCAAATTTTGCCAAGATGTTTGATAGTTCAGATTCCCAACAAAGACATGAGAATTAGATTGAGATTGAGACCGCTTATTTCCTTGAGGTTCTAAAAATTATATCGATAAAAGCATTGATTCAAAACTTCAGGTTGAAAGTTAACTTACTTCTCCTATTTTCATTTTCTCCAGATTTTTCAATACTCTACAATAAAAAATAAAAAAACCAAACAAAATGTATTATATAAACCTCCTTAACAAAAATCTTCCTGCCATCCAACTCAGTTTCATTCAATGTATTTATGGCATTTACGACACCTTCAGAATCAGAAAACTCAACAACACTGAATAAAATGAGTTCGTTTTATTTTTTTAAATCAATATCATACCCACATCCTTTTGATTTCCCGTTTTGATCAACAAAAACGTCAGAGTAGACTACGTTTCCAGCACTTTTCATATAGTCTTTCAAATCTTGCCAAGATGTTTGATAGCTCAGATTCCCAACAAAGACCCGAGCAAATTGTTGCTTATTTCCTTGATTTCCTAAAAAAACATACATTAAATCTTAGATAAGTTTATTAAAGACTAAATTAAATACTTGTCCCATTATTTTCTGTAAGCCAAGGCTCCCTAGGCTCTCTTTGCTCTTTTTCGAATTTAATGACATCGTCCAAAGGCACATTTAGCTTGTTCATGATTTTTTTTTTTCTTTCAAAAAACTTATTGTGTAAATTAAAAATATTCGATTTTTCGGATCTAAGTTCAATAAAAAAAATTGAATAAAAAATCGGGAAATAAAAAGGATTGTATTATTTTGAAATAATTCATTTAAGTTCATTTTAAATTTTCATTTCGTTTTTTTGTTTTTTTTTATACATTCTTTTATTTTCTAATCTTGAAAAGATAAAAGTTTTGGTTTCATTTTGAAATTTCAGGGTGAGAAAAAAATTTAAAAATTGTGTTCATAGTCGACTCTGAGAACTAAACCATCCAATTCAGCTCCTAATATAATTTTTAATATTTTTTTATTTCCAATGAACTTACTGTCATAGCTTTCAATAGCCTTTTTAGGAGCATCATCATTATCATATTCAACAATAGCTGATCCCTTAAAAAAAATTGTAAAAATTATTAAAAAAAATAATTAACTTTTGAACGACCTAAATCATCCCATTCTATACCTAATTTAACAAGATGACCGTTTTGTTCGAAGAGTTCCTTTTTTTTTTTTTTAAATATTTAACGATTTTATTTTGTAAATTAATTAACAAAAAAACAAGAAAAAAAAAGGGATAAGTCTTATAAATATCATAAATTTTCTAATAAAGTACCCTCAACTCTGAATTATCAATGTTTCTATCTAAATTTTCGATTCTTAACCTTCTATAATTGTATTTTAAATTATCAGGATTTTTTTCTGCTAAATGCAATTTAAGTTTATTAGTGAATTTTGGCCCATTATTTTTAAAGCTTGAAGCCTTTAAAATTTAAGATTTAACATGATTCTGCTTCGAAAAATTTCTAAACTTGAAGATTATTAAATTTTCTTATTGGCTTTTTGTTTATTCGATTTGTAGTAAACTTCCGATATTCATTTTTGTAAAATTTTTTTTTTTTTTTTTTAATTTTATTATAATTTTTTTAATAATTTTTTTTTAATTTTTATATTTTAATTTTTTTTGTTATAATTTTTTGTATTTTCATTTTTTTTTTGTATTTTATTTTTCATGTTTTTTATATTTAAATTATAGTTAGTTATCAAAATTAAGGCTCCAATAAAAAAAAATTAAACAAAGTTTTGAAATGTTTGTAAAAAAGATTTTAATTTAAAATTAAAACTTCTTTTTCTTTAAAATTTTGAATTTTTAACTTGATTTTCTTTTATAAAATTATCACAATACTAAAATTATTTTTTAAATATTTATAAAAAACCAGAGCATTTCTCTTAAAATGGTTGATAGTTGTGGAGTTTTTTTAAAAAAACAATGGTTTATCACTTCAAAGACAGGAAAAATCGAAAGTTCCTACCTCTTTGATCCCAAAAAAGCATTAATATTCATTATGCCCTGAGTTAAATTATTTATTTTTACAGCTTATTGGCTCAGGAACTTATGGGTCTGTTATCAAAGCCACATTAAAAGGGACAAGTCAAAAAAGAGCGATTAAATTAATTCCCAAAAGCAAAGTTAAAAATCCAGAGCGCTTTAAAAACGAAATTGATATTATGAGGAAATTGGTGAGATTATAATTATTTTTTTACACTCATTAATTCAAAACAGGATCATCCAAATATAATCAAATTATACGAAACATATGAAGATAGCAAAAATGTCTATATTGTTATGGAGTATTTTGAAAGAAATAAATTTTATGTTAGTTAATTTTTATTATTTAGGTTATGTGATGGAGGGGAACTTTTTGAAAGAATTATTGAGAAAGAAAAATTTTCAGAATATGAAGCCAGAGAAATATTTCTTCAAATAATGCAGGCTTTAAATTATTGTCATTCTAACAAAATATGCCATCGAGATTTGAAGCCTGAAAATTTTCTACTACTAACTAAAGCAGAAAATAGTCCCATTAAAGTTATTGATTTCGGTTTATCAACGGTCTTCTTGCAAAGCAAAGAAAATGAAGTGCCAAAAAAGATTACGATGACTACAAAGGCTGGAACTGTAAAATAATTCTTGCAATTTTAATTCAATTTTTTTAAATTATTTGAAGCCTTATTATATTTCTCCTGAAGTTCTTCAAGGTTCCTATGATGAAAGCTGTGATATATGGTCAGCTGGTCAGAAGAAATAAATAATAAAATAAAAAAATAAAAAAATTATCTAGGTGTAATTCTGTATGTTTTGCTCTCAGGAGTTCCTCCATTCTTCGGAGAGGATGATGCTGAAATATTGGCTTGTGTAAAAAAAGGAGAGTATACTTTTGACAGTTGATAACAATTATTTTCTTGATAAAACAAATTTTTTTTAGTACCAGAATTCGAAGGAATTTCACCAACAGTAAAGGATTTAATTAAACATTTGCTCATAAAACCTTCAAAAAGATATACTGCTTCACAAGTTTTGAACCATGAATGGATAAAAAAAGCTCAAAATTTAAGCAAATCCTCCTTAAAACTTAATTGGAACAGCCTGAAAAATTTTCATAATTATTGTAAACTAAAAAAGGCAGCTCTAACTTACATTGCTTCACAATTATCTGAAAATGAAATAACTGAACTTGGGAAATTTTTTAAAAGTATCGATAAAGACAATGATGGAGTTTTGACTATTGATGAGATAAGAAATGGTAATAATTTTTTGTTTCGGTAACAGATAAAAAATTTTTTTTGATGAAAGGTTTGATGGAAAATCAAGAATTTTTTTCAGGAAAAGACATTCAAAATATAATGAATGGCATTGATACAGATGGAAATGGAAATGTGAATTATACAGGTTATTCAGTTTAGAAATTTTTTTCAAAATCTCATAATAAATAATTTGAAAAAAGAATTTTTGGCTGCAACCATTGAAGATAATATAGAATTGAAAGAAGAAAATTTATTTTTGGCTTTCAAAATGTTTGATGTTGATGGAAGTGGAAAAATTTCAGCTGATGAATTAAAACAAATTTTAGGAAGTGCTTATTTTACATACAAAAACTTAAATTCATTTGATTAATAAAAAAGATAATGAAATTTTTAAAACTTCTGACCAATCCTATTGGGCAGGAATGATCAAGGAAGTTGATAAAAATGGAGATGGAGAGGTATTTTTTTTTATTTTAATTCTCATGTTTTTAATTTTTTTTTATCATGATCAAGATTGACTATATTGAATTTATCGATATGATGAAGAAACATCACTAAAAAATATGCAATATGAAATAATTCTTTTGAGAAAAGTCCCAATTTGTTTTATTTCTAAATTTTTAAATACGAAAATATTCATATACAGTATTCATATATTTTCTGATTTTTTTTAAACATTAATTTATAATTTTTGTAAAAAAAAAAATTATTATTTTTTGTCTAAATAAAAAGAATTTTAAAAAAAATGAAATGAGCTAAAAGGCAAGAGAAAAATGATTTATTTTAAAGGAAAAAAACAATTGTTTTGAGTTTAATTTTTTTTTATATATTATCATTATCTGTATCTTAAAAATCTTTTAAGGTTTCTGCGTTTCCAATTAGCTCTCTTGCTTGGTCTTCTTTTAGCATCTTTGTGACCCTTAGCTCTCAATCCTCTACCCTTCTTTCCAGCAGAAGTCAAGCCTAAAAAATTAAAAAAACTATAAATTACTTTTCAAAATAAAAAAATACCTCTAAGCTCTCTATGTTTGAAAACTGGTTTTGTAATCCAATTTAATTTGGGATCGTTTTTAATAGCATTGTGGGATGGGTCTACCAATATAACCTCATAAAATTTATATGTACCATCTTGACCAACCCAATATGAATTTAAAACTCTCAAACCACCTAATTTTCTGCCAACTCTTTCTTCAGCCAAAGATCTTAAATTTCTTTTCCATTTTAATTGGGTCACTCCTTGACTTGCTGGTTTCCCATAAACGATACCCTTTGAGACCGGTTTTTTTCTTCCTCCTCTTCTAACTCGAGTTCTGTATATCACGAAACCTTCTTTAGCTTTATAGCCCAATCTTCTCGCTTTGTCTGGGCGAGAAGGTCTTGTGGCACGATGAACAACTGCCAATTGACGATATTCCCAAGTTCTCAATCTGAGAATGAATCTCATGACATCAGATTGCTTCTTTTTCCACAACTCCTCTAGATATTTATAGGCACCCATGAATAAAAATGTACTTCAAACAAATGATATAATTTGTAAAACAAATTTTATATCTAAACACTCTTTTTTCGAATAAAAATCTTTTTTTTTTTTTCAAATTTTTTTAAACAATTTTTTAAAAAAGAAAATTAACAATAGAAAAAAAAATTGATCAAATAATGCTCCACGCTCTTTGTCGAAATCCTCTTGGAAGAATCTAAAAATAAAAATTTATAAACATTTTTTTAAAAAGGTTTTTTAACTCGAAAAAGTTTTTCATTTTCTTTTTGAGGAGTAGATGAAGCTAGTTTTTTGGCATAGTAAAGAGAAATAATGCAAAATATTATCGCCAAAAAGCTCACAAATTCATTGGCTCGATATCTGAACAGTCATAATTTTTATTAAAATTTAAAAATTAACAATATAATAATACCCCCAGAGCATGCCTTCCATGGTATTTTCAAAAAGATCCATGATTGCTCCAGAAAATAAAGGTGAAGCAAAATATGCACACATATTGTAAATCATTTGTGCAAGGGCAGAAGCTGACGTTTGATATTCTCTTTTATAATTATCGAATTAACTTGAAAATATTCTTATTTATGAATTACTTTGGCACTGAGTTAACAACTACTCCTGTTGCGCCAGGAATATTGCAGGCTCCAAAAAAAGTTTGTACCCAGATCAAAGGCACCCAAAAATAAATTTTGTAAACAAAACCTGAAGGAATCCCCACAAAAACTGAGATAAGATTAAATGCCAAGGCAACTTTAAGAGAGTTTACGATATTATTTCCTTTATATCCCCCCATTTTATCTGAAATATAGCCCCCAAATAAGACTCCTGCAATCGGAGAAGTAATTGAGAGGCTTCCGTAAATTATCATTGCTGTGGTTGTATCACATCCGAATATTTGAATTAGATATGTTGTACTCCAAAATTGTAATCCATAGACTACAAAAAAAGCGACTGTAAGCATGGCACAAGTGTAAACGAAGATTTTATTTTTGAAGAGAATCTTTTATTTATAAAAGAAAATAATTCACTAAATCTGGTTAAAATTAATCTTTTTACTTTGTAATGCTTTAAAATTTGTTTTGAAGTGTCAATAGAAATATCTGCTTCCTTAATTTCATCATTTTCACCAGTTTCAGCAGAAGTGGGACTTTTCCCGAATTCCAAAATGTCAATATCTTCATTCTTAATAAAAAACATCAATATTAAGACTGGAATTTCGCATAGAGCCTGAATTACAATTACCAATCTCCAGGCATAAGTGGCAGCCCAATTTTCAATTATTATTCCAGTGGCAATATATCCTAAAATAATTCCCAAAGGTGAAAACCCTTGCAAAACTCCCAACCATGTGCTTTGTTGCTTCAGAGGACTAGAATAATTAGTCCAAACAGGCGCATAAATCACCCAAAAAGCTTGGGTAAATCCCATCAAAAACCTTGCAAAATAAAGGAGAGGCAAATTGTAAGACACAGCAAAAAGACCGCACACAATTATATTTAAAAATAAAGAGACAAATAACGTTGGTTTTGATTTAAAACGCTTGATCATAGGAGAAACAATGATTGAGGCAAGACTTATAGCAAAAAAAGGCAAAGAACCTAAAGCTGCTATGCCAAAACTTCCAATACCCATTTCTGCTTCAATTTCGTCTATACAAGCTGGCACAACTCCTGTGTCGAAATTCGTAAAAATCACTACATACAAAAAGAAACTGAAAACTTTTTTTCTTTTTGACCAATCGATGTGAGCATCGGATTCCAAATTTTTCGTAAGAGGCGCCTTTTGGATTTCCAGTTGTAAAGCTGCTTTGTCTTGCAATTTATTTTCCATAAATAGATAATTTTTTATTGTTCAAAAATTTGTTTTAATAAATAAGAGGGGTTTTTTCAAATTTAAACATTAAAAATAAAAAAATTAAACAGAAAATTTCCTTTTTTTCATCACCTCAACAATCTCCAATACATCCTCAGATACAACAAAGTAATTTTCCTTATCTGCATAATCAGCACAGGATTTTCCTTTTTTTTTTAATTTCGGCCAAACTTCATCACAGCTCGAATTGTATTTTGTAATTCTTCTTTTACTCAAATCTTGTTCTTTTCCAATATTTATTTCAGAATGAGATGGTTGATGAATAATTGAATGTCTTTCATTTAAGAAGGATGCTTTCTTATTTTTTGGAGATTTCTCAAGAGTTCCTTTTTACAATGATAAAATTAATTTTATTTTTTAAAGGTAACCTCTTTTCAAGATCTTTTTGGGTAATTTAATTTCTGTAAATGAAAAATCTAATTCTTCAAAATTTTCATCAATAACTTCATTATTTTTGGCTTTTTCTCCTTCATAAAAAGATTTATTTATTTTTTTCAAATTATTGTGTGATGGAATAGATTTTTTTCCATCTTTATTGTTTGTCTCCAATTTCTCAATTTCATTGATGTAAGTTTTTTCATATAATTCCAATAGATTTTCCAAATCATTTTGATTATTTTTTCCATTAAGACTTTTATTTTCTTGACTTTTTTTTTGATTTGGCTTTTTATCAGCAGAAAATATTTTTCCTATATTCCTTATTATTGTAAGAATTAAAGGCAATAGTCAAATTACTTTTTCTATTTATTTTAGCTTTTTCTTCCTCCTCCCACCTTTTTCTTTCAGCTAATTCATAATAATTCTTATTTATCACATAAACTTTTTGTTGAATTTCATTCAGTTTTGCAGAATGAGGTTTAATTTTTTCTTTCTATTTAAATATAAGAGGAATTATTATTTTTTTTAAATAATATAGTTTATTTACATTTATAGAGGGGAAAGTTTTTAAATCATTGTTAAAGGAGTTGTCTTTCGATTTTAAGTTATCCTTTAATTTTGTTTTTAATTTTATTGAATCTCCCTTTTTTTCAAATTTTTCTAATCGCTTTGAAAGTACTTTATGTTTTTTGTAATCAGTTTTCATTTTATTTTTATTTAGGTTTGAATTCCTAAAGAAATTATGAAATATGTAAATTAAAAAAAGAGAGAGTATTTATCAACTTTTCCATAATTTTACTCATAATTCTTGTATTTTCTAAATTAATATTCATTACTTGGTTTATTAATTTGAAACCACGAGATTTTTTCAAAGGAGAATGATTTTCAATTACCTTCAAACCCACAAAATATTTTTTTGTATTTATATGTTATATTTTACATATTCTTTGGATAAAGGCCTTGTTGAAATTTGGACTAATTTTTCTAATAGTGAAATGTTCCTTCTTTGATCGTCATTGCTTTTGCATTTTTTATAAGTGTTACAACTATTCACATTTTTTATTGTAGGAAATAAATATTTGTTCGACAAATATTCTGAATTTGTTTTCCCGATTTCTCTGATTTTTTTGCATAAAGCTTCTTTTTCTCTTGAAAAATCAGAATTATTATAATTTTGGGTCTGAATTTTTACTGTTGGATCATTAACTGTGTGTTCAAATCGGGGAATTCATATTTTGTTATTTTATTTTTCATATGAACTTTAAATCAAGAAGAAAATAACAAATATTTAAGTAATTATAAATAATATATTTATTGGCTCAGTTTTTCATTGTTAAATTGCAAAAAAATTAAGGTATTGAATTGAAATCATTCATTTTAATCAGAGCGATATTGTTTGTAATATTATTTAGCAAAATTATTGTTTTTTCTTTTTAATTTTTGCAGCACTGTTTTTTCTTTTTGTATTGTAAATTGTCTTCTGCTTTCCCTGTATAAAGTGATCCTATTTTAACTCCATGCACCTTCATTAATCAATTCTAATTTTTTGTTTTTAACCAGAAAAAATTACATCATTCGCAACATCAATCTCATTATTTTCAATTTTTTTTAAAACATGATCTGCACTTGAATTAAAAACCTAAAAGAAAGAAAAAAAACATAAAAAAATTTCTAAAAGGAAATACTTGATCAATGTTATAATAAGTTTTCGCAGATGTTTCCATAAAGAGTAGATTGTTTTTTTTCGCATATTCTTGACCCTCCTCTGTCGAAACTTGTCTCCTAGTAAATTTTTAATAGCGAATTAAAAATGAAAGTTTAAAAACAAAACTGTTCCTGCAAATCGCTTTTATTTCCAACTAAGACTAAGACTATATGGGGATTTGAAAAACTTTTGGCTTCTTCTAACCATTTTGATATATTGGTAAAACTTTCTTTTCGACTGATATCATAAACAAGCAAAGCCACTATAGACCTAATAAACCTATTTAAAAGCTAAATAGGTTTTAAACCCTCTATAATAAGATCTGGTGATGGATCTAAAAGATTCTTGCCCAGCCTTTGTTATTATTAAATTCCAAACAATAAAGTAAAGAAAAACCGTATCCCAAATTTGAAGTTTTATGTTTTTGTTTCTAATGCTTAAGGTTTTGGAGCCAAATTCTACACCTATCGTTGCATCGTGATCGATTTTAAATTTTTTATCAATAAATTGAAGGAGAATGCAAGATTTCCCCACACCTAAACAAAAATAATCTTTTTTTCAATTTTGTCTTTGTTAAAACTTGAATCTCCGATGATTATATATTTAAATAAGTAGGTATAGGACGCCATAAGTTTGGAAAAGTTTTCTTTGTTATATTTATTAAAATTTGAAAAGAACTGATTAAAATAGAAAAACAATTATTGTTTTATGTTATTTACTTAAATTCATGGTATTATAATTTTTTTAATAAAAAAATTCTTGAGTTTTCTAAATTTTGGTTAAAAAATTTAAAAAAAATGCTTTTTATAAATTTCTTAAATTTTTGATTCCGAATACGCCCTAAATATATTATTATTAAAAAAAGATATTAGCATTGATC
>JFJP01037239.1_pt1 | contig 35558 bp, 75 predicted proteins | sample 431651 | NCBI WGS metagenome assembly JFJP01 (sample SAMN02602958, study PRJNA72255) | Microbial mat metagenome, whole genome shotgun sequencing project. | biome: fresh water; feature: sink hole; material: water; isolation source: purple microbial (photo- and chemosynthetic) mats found in... | reverse complement strand
CTTTAGCAGGGGCAGTAGGTTTGACTTTAGCAGCAGCCGTAGCTGGTTTAGCTTTTTCTTTAACCTTCACTGGTTCAACTGGAAGTGATTCTGGAGTTTCTTCTGTGGTGCCAGCTTTAAGCTCGTCTAACCCAACAACAGTATTGAATGCTTCATCAGGAAGCCCATGGTAGAACTCCTGTACTAATTCAGGTATCATTCCTAACTCATCTTCTGACAGCGGATCAATAGCATTGATCAGATCTACAACCATCATTTCCCCAGTCCTACCTATCAGGGGGATTTTAGTTTCACCCAGCCCGGAATCGTTGAACTGTTTACAGATTTCCCGTACCACCTTAAATGTTGTGTTCATTTCTTTTAGCGTTATCATGGCCATTTTCCTTATTTATGGTTACTTTAGCGTAACCTGTTGTATTACTTGGGAAGACTACATGCCTTCCTGATTATGGTTTATATATAACACTATTTTAAAGCAATGTCAAGTTATTTTCTTCCTGTATTCACGTAGTGATTTCTGGGTACCCTCTATGCATCCACCTTTTATATGTAAATATCAGAAATCACTATCCAAAACTCCCTGCATGGCTTTGGGATCTTGTAGAATAGAGCAGACATTTGAAACAATAAATGCTCCATGCCTGGAAGCAACCATGTTAGCGTTAAGAATACCTGCCAGTTTCATTTCTTCAGTCTGAGCTAGTCCTATACCAAGGTCTACCTTGGCAATCTTACTAAAATCTTCTGCAATATCTGTTGGACGTATGTACTTTGCTTCTACAGCTCCTTTGCTGGTTTGGGACGCCGTAACTATCAAAGCCATTCTGTCTTGTCCTAGTGAACGCAGGGACTCCCATATGTCATCCAACTCTAGCCGCTTTACCCCACCACCACTATCAGTAGTTAACAGATCGGCGTAGTCTATCACCACCAAATCTGGTATGAAGTTTTCGTCTTGGATTAGGGCGTCCAGATCCGAAATAAGCGTCTTAGCATTAGCAGTTCTTGAAGGGTGAAAAATACTTCTGCAATACTTCGCATAGTATTTCATGAATGCGTTGACTCTAGTCCTGAACTGAGCTTCTGTAACCGCGCTCTTTTCTACTTTCTCTTTCCATGTCGCTGGAATAAATCCTTGCTTACCCCTGCAAGCAGTACACACAGTCCAGCGTTTATCAGGATCGTATACAGCTGAGCCGCCCCTAGCGCATAAGTCGCCACTACCAGTTCTTGTAGATAAAATGCAACTTCCTTCCTGATTTTTAACACAGTCAAACACAGGTACTTCGTAAGTCCCACCTTCTGGGGATGCCATACCAGTTATTCGCTTTGTTACACGAGTTAATATTTGTTTTAGTGGCATCTCAAATGAGAAGAACACCACATTCTTTCTTTGTATTACCGCGCTGACTACTGTTTCAATAAGCATAACGGTCTTTCCGGTCTTCGGGGGAGCTACAAAAGACACCAGCCAGCCTTGCTCAAGATCAGGTAAGAATTCCCCCAGTCTTCCTTCAAATCTAAAGAATACATCTTTTTCTTCTGACCTGAATAGACTCTCAATGCTCTCATTCAGCAGATCAGAATCATCTAATCTTTTTGCTTGGCTCTTTAACACACCACCATTGAAGCGAGTAGCTAAAGCTTCTTCAGCTCTATCTACATGCCCATTTTCTATGTGTATATTTGCGGCTTTTATCTGATTCTCATAGAACTTTTTGCGGTAAAGTGCTAGAGCTCTATCTTTGAGGTAAGCAATGTTATGAACCTCATTATCAGCCTTTGCAGATAAATGCTCAAGAATGTTGTGAATCTGTTCTTTTACACCTGAATCCAGCGTGTTCGCGTTTATGTCGTAGTATTCACTTATCTTCGTGCCTATAGCTTCACCATAGGCAGCATAATGTGTTTTCATCCACCCAATGATAGTGTGAATTCCCTTTGATTTGAAGTAGCTAGGTTCCGTTATTGGGAGTATGTCTTTGCATAGGTCTGTGATTAGTATTAAATTTGTTATTATGAACTTCTCTTCATCGAACTCAAATTTCTTTCTTTCTACCGCCATGCGAGCTCCTATATAGTTAATTATACGTAGCGTTTCTCCAGCAGGAATGCTTCGAATTTGTACTTTGCTACATACCATAAATCGGTCAAGTCACCGGAAGCACTGTGGCTCTCATAACACGCACAAAACATTCCTGGGAGTTTACTTAGTATTTGTTCTTCTGACATTTTCAGCTTGTCTTTGTACTGCATCAGAATGTCAAAACATATCTTTGTGGCTTTATGTAACTCCCGCACAGCTAGTGGAGTGAACCGTCCTTTTCTTCCTTCTAATGTTTTTTGGGCGACAGCAGCGCATGGAGTCCATATTGTGTTTGCTATCTTGTTTTCTGCCTTGTCAGGAACTCCATTGACGTAGCACAGAAAAGGGTACTTGTACCGGTACATTGTTCTATTTTTGTCTGGGTATACATCTGCACGAATGCATATGAAGAAATTGAATAATGACGGCTTCTTTGATCTACCTTCGCTGTCTACTGCTATCCTGTCTATGGCTTTTCTTACGTCGTCCATTGTCCACTGCTGAGTACGCCATGCGGTCTGCACTATGTCGTCGAATTCAGTGTACAGCGTTCCTGCGCAAAGCCTGTTCAAAGTGCGTGTGAGCCCCCTCACACCGTTACTCTGCTCAACCTGATAGTAAATGTCATCAGTCTTGTTCAGCTTATGGTGAACCAGCTGGGGCTTACTGTTCCAGTACTGGATTATCTCAATTGTACTGTCTTTCATTTTTACCTTAACTTCCTTCCTTCTAGGCTTTGGAAGCATGTCAGTTCTATTTCCCACAAAATCGGCCCGTAGCACGTTTTTCAAAGGCTGGGGTACTTCCGGCTCATATTCTGCTGATCGTTGCGTGGCGACCCCATTCTGTGCGTTCTTGGGGGCGTTTAAGCATACTTCGCAGTACAAGTAATCAGCAGGGTCATGGAAGTCCAATTCGCATTGAATAATTGGGGTGTCCGACTCGTCGTAGTCATCAGATGTATGTTGCAGCATGTAGTCAAGCTCATCAATGCCGTCTAATTCCGTGGAGTAGTCATCAAATACTTCGTCCGGTGGGATTTTCTCATATTCCTTTCTGGCTATTCTTGCCTGTTCCTCAGCAGCAGCTACCAGCTCAGGGGCAACTATGGCCATGACTTCTTCGTACTGAGCGTAGTCCCCGTACTTGGCTTTCATTTGTTCAGCCGGGGTTCTGGCAGCATCTCTAGCAGCTACCATGTCAGCATATTTTCTGGGTGGCCTAGTTGGAATAATGTTAGGCTCGTCTAATTTTCCGCAACCACTTTGAGTTTTAACAAGCGGATCGGAACTTTGTTTTTGCAATAGCTCTGAGTCTTGTTTTGGCAATGGACTATTGCAAAAAGCTTTTAAGTTTCTTCTAGGGCGGACTTGCACCGCAGGTGCAACGACGACCTCATTAGCACCGGAGCGAAGCGACGGGGCTTTTGCTTCATTTTTATTTTCAGATTCATTATTTATTTTAGAAGAAAATAAATTCTTATTAAAAACATTCTTATTATTAGTATTCTTATAAGTGCTGCACTTTTGGACGGGGGGGTGCTGCACTTTTGGCCGGTTACTGCTGCACTTTTGGCCGGTTACCTGCTGCACTTTTGGCCGGTTACTCGCACTGTTTTCTTCATAGTTATCTGCCATTTTATGCTCCATTTCATTTTCACTGATACTATCTAACTCACTGATATAATTAGCGGTATCAGTAATAAATTCAAAGATAACGTCTTCATTCACCTTATAGGTGTTACTGCCGTGTTCCACTCTTTTGCCCTTAGAAACTAATTTCATCTTCAAAAATTTAGCTTCAAACCGCTTTTGTACTGTTTCACCAATCCCAGTAAGTATGGCTATTTCAGTTCTAGATACAGTGAACCACCCAAAATTGTCGCTATATTGGTTACTAAGATAAACTAATTTCATCAGATATCTTGTTTCCATCCAACCGAAAACTTTCCCAGTTATCGTAGGTATTATGAGATAACTTCCAATATCTAGATACATTTTGTACAAGTTATCTGTACTTTTGGGTCTAGCTGGTTTGGGTTTTATCTTAGACTTTTTACCCCACCTATCTGGTTTATGAGCACCCAAAAGTACTGACTTATCTTCCTGCTGTACTCGCAAGTTATCGTATAAACCTATCAGCTCTTCTGAGTTCAATCGGTAGTAGTTGTTACCGAGTGCCCCACGTTTATCTACGGACAGTACCCCAGAACCTATCAGTTTCTGTTCTATGTACCGTTGCTTCCGGTGGCTTATGCCTGTACTTTCAGCAAGAGCTTTGCGAGTTCTGAAGAACCACCCACTAGAGTCCGTAAACGCCGATCCTAGCGAAAGTAGCGTAGTCAGGTGCATTGCTTCAGCTTCCGTATATATTGATGACAGTGCTTCATTTACGCCCACCCATGCCCCCGTTTTGGAAAGGCCCTTCAATAGGTTAGATTTCATACGGACCCCGCATCATTTTCCCCGGATCTTAGCTCTGCGTGACTGCAATAGTTTATACACTCGTGGTTCGTCCCAACGTGTTGATTTACATGCTGGGCATTGCTTCTGCCTAGTTGGTACCCTGGGGTACCATGAATGCAGACACCGATTACATGACAATTTGAGCATGAATACTCCTGCGTAGCTATGTTATATATAACATAATATACATTATGTCAATCAAAATGACAAAGCCGGTAGCTGTTTAATGCTACCGGCTTTACAGTTACTTCTTGGGCCGTATAGGGGTTTTCTTAGATGAGCTTACTGGGACTTTCTTAGATTGCTGCGGCTTAGATTGCTGCGGGTTTGCTATTTTACTGAGGGTTGCTACTTGTTTTTGTTTTTCGGCTAACATTCTTTTAGCCGCTGCTGATGCCCCACGTACTCTAGCTGGGTCTGCTTTGATAAGTTCGGCCTGGGCCAACACATGAGCATCACCTTCTTGCTGCCATTTCTTGTCATTATTGCTAATTGCTGATCCCATGTTATTCTCCTTGGATTGTTTATATGAAATGAAAACTTAACATGTAGCTATTTTAATTTACATACGCAAGAACATTTTGACTTAAACTTTGAAGTAAGGTGCCCCATAGTTCTTTCTATGTACTTAACGTATAGCATGCGTTTTCTGAGTAGTATACCAGCTGTAGTGAATGGGAATCTCGTGAACACTCTATAGCACCCATACATCAGATCTTCTAGCCGATCTATCTCACTGACTGACGTCTTAAAATACCTGCCACGAATTCCACCAAGTTCTTCCAAGGAGTAACGGAACATCGCTTCTAGCTCGTCCCTTGGAAGATCCTCAATAGCGTTAGCAAACGTCTGTTCGTGTTCCTGCATTACAGCCATAAGAGCTACTTCTCGAAGTTCTTTTACTGGAACCCCCTTGTTGACAGGTTTTAGTAGTTTAACTACCGCTTCTACATGTTTACGTATTGGTGGTATCAAGAACATCAGGCATTTCCAACAGTTTTCGACATATAAATAGAAGCATGATGGGACTCTTCAGCTGCACTCTTCTGAACTTCTTTGAACGCTGTGACTACCTCATTGAACGCATCTACGAGCCCGTCTAGTGCATCAGCGAGTGAGTCCGGGACTTTGTTAGCCTCAGCAAGTCGATTGACGGCTATGAACGCAAAAATCCTGAGTTCTGTGTCGTTAAGTTTAGCGAGTTCTTCTTTTATTCCGTTCAGTACTTCTGGCAATACCATTCTAGCTGTTTCATCTTCATACACTTTTCTCATAGTTCACCTTACGTTAAGTTAAGCCGTACTGGGTAACGTGTACCCAGTACGGCAGTTAGCTACCTGTTGTTTAATCGAGCTCTGATGGTGGCCAGACTGTCTATTTCCATGACGTTTCCGTCCTGAAACACGCTCCTCATTTCATCTGGCAGCGCATGGTCAATCTGTAGCTTATCTACACATACGTACCCGTCTATGGTGTCTAGCACAGCTACTACTCCGGTGTTGGATTTCTTTGTACCGTCATCAGTAGCGGGGTTTTTAAAAATATTCTTCTGCTCCCCGTCAATCATACACATGGTGGATTTCAAAGCGAAACCAAAGCTATCTCTCGTATTCGCTTGGTACGTATAGGAGCCAATACCGTAAACAACATTGGTAGAAGCAAACCCCTTTTGCTGAAGAAGGAAGCAGATCGCCTCACAACGTTTCAACGTAATAGAGTCCCCATAAATAGCCCCAATGTGTGGATCAAGTTCTTTGAACCCTTTCTCATTAATGGTACCACCGAAAATGTTCCAGAGTGCTTCTACAAGACCTATCTTAGCCAAACCTTCAGCTTCTGGGTCACCGCAAATAATCTTTACCGGATCACCACTATCAGGTCGAATAACTACTCTACCATCTCTAGCCATAATAGCATTTTTGAGTGGTCGAATGATACGTTCAATACAAGCCCACAAGTCCCAAGTGTCAGACACTATACTAACAAAACCACTCGGATAAATATCAGTGATCAGTCTTCGGTAGGTTTCGTACTCATTACCATACCCACCTGCCATCATTACAGAATGCTCAGTAGCTGGAATACTTGTGCCTACGAGTTCCTGCGCAATGTCAGCATAGTAATACTGCTCCAAGTAGCAAATAGCTGGAATAGTATCAGTGCCAACGAAAGACAGTAAATGCCCGGCACCACTAGCTGCTGCGGCCTCAACACAGCCCATACCCCGCATAGAAAAGTCGTGCCCTTGGAACTGCACGAAGTCTGGGTTTCCAGTAGCTTCAGCGTACCTGTCAAGAATAGTACGGTACTCCTTGGCAATAGTTGCAGAAGTAGAAGTTTGCCACAACTCTGCGGACATAAGTGTTTCAACAAAGTTAGTCAGCCAGAAGAACCGTTTATCTGTGTTCTCAATAGTCAGCATGGGTACCCGCAGCGGAACCTCAGAACCCTCAGGCATAGCCCTAATATTCAAAGGCAAGAACCCAACGTCATGCAGATCTTCAATGTGCCGAGTGTACGGATCCTGCACACCAAGAGCAAACTTTAGCATACGGCTGTACTCTTTCACCACGTCTTCTTTCGGTCGGCTAAAGAAGTTATCCCTGAAGTAGTCGATCAGGTACTTCTGTACGAATGCCTGGACCCCGAACACTACCACTTTATCTACAGTTGGGTGATGCTTGTTGGACCTTGGAGTCCAGGTGGAGTACACCATTTCAGTTTTGTCTGGGTATTGTTCCCTGTGAGAAATCTTGTAAAAGTCGCAAAGCAGCATTGGTGGTGTTCCCATTAGTTCTCCTTAGTTTAATTTTATTATTCTTGGGTTAACATCTAAATACCTTTCGGCACTTGTGTATAATATGTCAATGTGATCAAATAACTCTCCAGTGAATACGGTGTCTTCCACGTAAGCCACTAGCAAGCAGACTCGTTCGGCCCCTTTTTCTTTAAGAGCTGTCGCCCCAAGTACGAAGGTTCCCCCACGGCTGCAAAGGTCGTCTACTATCAGAACATTCTTACCTACATGCCCGGTAGTAGTAAGACCGGTAATTTTACCGGTCTTGAAGTCTCTTACCTTTTTTCCGACAGCTTTAGGAACTTCTGGCATTACGTCTGCGTATCTAACTTGTGCTCCGTAGTCTGGGAAGTAAATAGAGTCGAAGTTACCAGCCTTGTACACTAGCTTAATACGTTCTGCGCACCACATATCAGCTTCAGCATTGTTCAGTAGCCCTACTGTTTCCATGGAATGCGGCTCACGAACAATGACAGTACTAAACATAAGGCTGTTGATAAGCCTTGCAGCCCCTTTAATAGCTGTGGCATAGTGGGCATTATCACGATCCATCCTGGAATGCGGCATATACGTGATGTACAGCTCTGCTGTTCCGCCCATGTCGTCAATGTACCCCTTCACCAGTGCAAGCCGCAGGAAGTCTGTGTCGTCCTCATACACCCACTTAACCATGTTCACAGTATGGGGGTGCAGTTCTTCCGTTGGCAAGTTCAGTTCTAAGTTTGGGAACTGGCCAAATCGTACTTCGTTTCCGTTGAGCTCGATCATGTTATCACCTTGGTTGAGTTGGACTGCGTTGATGGTGTTATATATACCATGGTATGCAGTAATTGTCAACATAAAAATGTTATGAGTATGGAATCCAATAGCTGCACGCCATGTATAGTATTGTGCGGTCAGACACTGGGTTCTGCGGTTTTTGGGAGTTACTCATTGTCCTCCTCTATCAGCCTTTTGATGTACGTATCATAAATGGCAACCAGTAGGGGATTTATTTTTGTTAGATACTTTCTATCCGATCCCTCATCAGCCATCTGACTCCAATCATTTGGTCTGTGTCCAAACCTACGTACTATGACTGGCTCGTGCTTCTCGCTGGTACACACGTAATAGTCAACGTGCATGAGAGTACCAAGGTACCTACACAATTTACACGCATGCTTATATATTGGCCTATTTTTATGTCTGCGCTTACGCTTTTTATCTTCCATTTAATGCTCCATTATACTACCAAATAGTTCGTCTTTTATTTCGTCGGCCTCAGCTTTTGATAGCTCCCCTGGATCTGCTGCATCTATCAGAGCTATTTCCACTTGGACTCCCTGCCATGCCAGTTCTTCCGCTAATCCTTCTGCTATTTCCTGCGCTTTTGGTTCATTATCAAAGCAGATTATAGCCCGTTTCAGCCGGTTACCTAGTATAAGTACCTGCTGTGGGGTGTATATCAGCCCGAACAAGGAAACAGCGTTGTAACCGAAGCGCCATACATCTGTAGGTCCTTCACATATTATTGCTTCTTCATGAATATTATCTATATTGTAGACAGTTTCTTTCGTGGTTAGTATGGAAAGATCACTTCGTAAATTTTTATACTTTGTACTTGATTGGCCGGTTACATCCCTGCCGACAAAGGTTACTAGCTTCCCCCGCATATACACCGGTATTATCAATCGGTACTTCCATTCACCTGTTCTGTAAACTGCCTGCACGTTGAACATGCGCTTGATGTAGCCAGGGTCGAATTCCCTACCTATAAGGTACTCTGTGTGCAGCTCAGGTAGTCTAGCTGTGGCGTTCTTGGGAAGTTCCACAACCGAAACATTCCTATTTATGCTTGCGAATTCGTTGAAATATAAGACATCGTTGTATTTCTCAAACAGTTCTTTCGCCGTCTTCCACCCGACTAGCGAAAGGCTTTGAATGAGGTTTTGCATACTACCTTTAGCCCCGCACTTTAAGCAGGAATAGGAGTACCCTGTGGGAGCTATTCCACAGTGACCCCTTGTATCCCCGCAGCCAGGGCAGCGTACGCCGGTCCATCCGACACCTATGTTTTTGCCAGAAGTCTGGTGCGGTATATTGTTTTCTACTAAGTAGTCGTATACTCTAAACATACAATGCTTTATTCAATGAATAGTTTGTGCGTTACTTTTTGTATATTTTGTAGATTTTAAGGAAGTAACTTAATTCCATCCGCTGATCGCTCCACCCGGGGCACATATCGTAACGTACCCACCCGCCTTTTATATCCAGTATAGTAGCCAGGGCAGCATTGGCCATGGGCCATGGGCTGCCGTCATTTAACGCCCATACCTCCCCAGGTTTAGGCATTGTATTCTCCGGGGGTTTTGTAGTAAGCTGTCCGCCCTTCCCGCTGAAGGCCCGTTTAAGTAGCTCGTTAACCTGATTAAATGTCATTTCTATTATTCTCCTATAACCCATTCCTGTAGTGTAGTATCGAACACAGCACCGAGTTCTTGCGGGTGAACACTCTGCAATACACACGCTGCGTCGGTATCCTCACACACTCCGTATGACACCAGTAGCTCGGTTTCTTCTGTGGGTACTCCATTCCTGCACACAGGGTACTTATCGCATATCAGGATTAGTCGGCTCATAGCTAGTCTTTGTCCCCGAAGTAGTCACGTTCCCACAGATCGTGCCAGTTATCGTCAAAGCTGTAGTCAGGTACTGAGAATTCCTTCACGCTGTTTATTGCTTCGGCAGCGTCAACTAATGAATGAAACACCCTGCCACCGTTACGTTGCACCAACTCTGCCACGGCCTGTAGGGACTTGGTTTGTCCTGGGCCAAATACGAACCCTTCATCTATACTGAGAACTACCAGTATTGTTTTCATGGGCCGTTTGTTGCTGTCGTCCACCACCTCTGCAATAGAGTATGCCCCGGTCATTTTTGGGGTGATACAGTACAGCACTACGTCACACGTTTCACGCTGTACTAATTCTTCTGCCTGGAACTCTGGAGTCCAAGCTTCCACAACTGGGTTGAAGTAATCAATTTCTAGCAGTGGGATTATAATGTTACGCCAGTTTGACCTATTACAGGTACCCCCCAAGAATACTTTCATATGTTCACCTTTTCCTAGTTGTTGTAAGCTTTGCTGGTTACTAGCGACTCTATACACGCCTCACATATGTGCCTACCGTACAGATTCACATACGGGTCTGCACTCCATTCCCTGTATTCGGTGTCACGGATCTGGCAGTACCCTCTTGCGCCACCTTTGGTGGCTTTTACTATCAACCCACCACAAAAATCACAGATGAATTTAGTTTCTGAACTCATTATTTGTCTCCTACAGCTGCTATAAGATTCTTAACTTTGTCCAGCTCTTCTGCTGTGTGTGGTGTTCCACCTGAGTTTAACTCAAGGTACCACTTCATTACATCTAGGTAGCTGTCTAAGTTGTTTATACAAAATACAAAATCGCACTTATGGAGCATTACCTTGCTGTTTTCGTATTCGTGTAGGTAGTACCCAAATGCCTTTATTTTACCCTGTATAAACATGGTAACGGCCTGTATCCTCTGCTTCCCGTCAACAATAACGAATGGCCCTTCGAACCCGTTCATCCACCCACGGCAGTTGAACTGAATTTCATTAGCACCGGATCCACCCCTGAGCTTGAACTCTACATATTTGGTTTGCTGTTCCTCAGTCCAGACATGCGCCCGTTGGAAACTTGGGTTCATGTCAAGTTGGGCTAGGTGGTCTGACTGGTACCGAGCAATGACGTCTAGTAAGTAATTCCAGTCTACATTGACTCGGTAATTGCCACCCTGCGTTAGTTTTGGTATATCCTCGTATTTCATTGTTGTCCTTTGTGTTTGCTTAAGTGATGTATAATTGCTATGTAATTTTCAGCCTTGTGTGGGAACACGCAATGGCTGCAGTCCTTTATGTGTAAGTTTTCACCATCAACAACACTCGTGAACCATTCTGGTGAGCCTGGGCAATCAACAATACTGTATAGTGGGCAAAAACAGAACAAGCAGTTAATTTCTCCTACTCCAAAATGGCATGGAAAATACTCACAAAATTTGTTCTGGAAGAACTCAGAATGCTGGATAGTATGCGCGCTCTCCCTCATTTGAGTGATTCCACTACAGAATAGCCTTTAGCAAATTTGGTATCATCATTACCCCAGTTTAGTATGTGCTTCCGCATGTTCGAAGTGCGGCCCGTAGACCAGCAACCTCTTCCTGCAGGTCTAGCACTCTTTGCACCAGGGCCAGCACCATTCCGTCCCCGCATAGATCACGCCAGGGCTCACCGTACCTATCGCAGGTAAATATTCTTCCGTCATCTGACAATTTTATAGTGTACTTCCCGTCCATCAATGTGAGAAATGTCGTCATAATAGGATCACCCTTACTTTCTTTTTTAACCCGAAGGCTTTTGCATCCTTTCTGGTAGCCACAAGGACGTCCATTTTGTTTGTCCACTGCCTACCCATGAGGTCTGTTATTTCACGGGTACCTACACCGTCTATCCATACTGTTCTTCCTAGCAGGTGCTTCTTGTCCCGTGAGATCGCCACTGTCAGCCCCACTATGGGAGTGGTCTGCGTTGCCGTCAGTCGTTGGTGCTTCTTGCTCTTTGTCTTTCGTACAGAGTACGCTGATACGCTCATTTTATTGTGTATCATGTGGATCTTATCCTTAGCTTTAATAGGGTATTTCACCGGACTTCTGCGTGGTAAATACTCCGGGGCTGCGTCTAGCGGGGCACCTGAAAGAGCAATAGCAAGTACAGCTATTAGTAGTTTCTTTTTTATTCCCATGATGTACCGAGTATAGTGTGCAGTAATTTATTATCCTTAATCACTTTGTACTGCTCTAAACACGCCTGTCCACAAATGTCGGTATCGTCAATTTCTGGGTGATACGACGGGCAGCAGATCCATTCTGCGAACACGTTTAGCTGGTTCGGTTTTTGCCCAGCGTTGGACTGCACTTTTCCGCATACATCACATTTACGGGTCATAACTGTTTCTACCTTGCGCATTATTATCCCTCCCTTGTGACTCGCTGCCAGATCTAGTCCAGTTTATCTAGCTGTGGCTGAGTTACGCTCAGCCCGTTACTTACCCAATTATAAAGTGCCTCTATGAAACCAGTTTCCCATTCTGTTAGCTCTGATTCTCTGTTCTCACAATCTTCTATCATTGTTAGTACATCTTCGTCGTCCATGTGTCTGCTCCTAGAACTCGTTGGTTTCGCCCTGAGAATGCCTTCCATGTTGGAAGGTTCTGTTATTAAGTCTTTCTGAGTATTGCATGGATTCGTGTTCAATGTCTTCCATTATAACGAATTGCAATACTTCACTACTTTTAGGCACCTTACCAGTAGTCTGAGCCTTCTGGTCACCGAAGAGCGCACTAGAAAATCCGTAGAACAGCAGACTGAATATAAAATCCATGATAACACCCCTTATTTATTTCATTAATTGATATATATACCATATTATACAAGGTATTGCAAGTATTATTTTACAGTATTTACTATGAGATCCAGCCTAGTTTTTTGTATTCTGAGTCCCTTCTAAATCCAGAGTTAGCTAATACTGCAATCAGTACGTCACGTACATCATAAACCCTTGGTTTGTGGTCTGACTTAGTTGGCCTAAGTATTCTGCCTACGATTTGCGTCAATTTACCCTTGAAACTTATTGGAGTAGCTATGAACAGGGCTGACAGCGTGTTCAGATCGAATCCCTCACCCAGTAACGCTGCGGTTGACAGGATTATGTTGTACGATCCATTGCGCATACCTGCTACTACCGCTTTGCGTGCGTCCCTGGTCATTTTAGAACTGAGTACAGCAGGGCGCATTCCTGAAACACCGTCCAGCATTTCGCACAGTAATTCACAGTGCGAAACCCTGTCTGATACTACCATTATCTGCTCACCGTATTTGACGAATTCTTCTCGAATTCGTTCTACCACCATTCTATTCCGTTGTTCATCCTTACACAGAGCCGTCATCATGTAAGTGTAGTCGTCAGCGTAATCGTACCTGAATCCAGTATTGCAGCGTACTATATCTGGCACTAGGATCGCCCCAGTCTTTTCTAAGTACCTTTTGTTTACTACATGGACTTTTGGGCCTGCCAGCATAAATATGGCATCTGTGAGCCCATCCCTTCTATAAGGTGTGGCTGATAAAGTTAGTTGGTACTTACAATTTAGTCCGTTGATCACAGTTATCCATGAGGTTGCTACTATTCTATGGCCTTCATCACAAATTAGCAGCCCGAAAGTGCCCATTATCTGCTCTATTTTGTTACTCGCTGAGTTGATGATGCCTACTGTAACATCTTGAATGTCGAACTTATCTCCACTGATTGTCCCGATTTTCTTTATATCTGTGTGGTTTCTTAGAGCGTCGTGCCACTGGTTTAGTAGTTCTTTATTATGGACAAGAATTAATGTCTTTACCTTTCTGATAGAGGCCACATAAATGGCCATCGCAGTGTTGTGAGTTACTGTAAAATCACCTAGAAGGAACAGTCTGTCAGTACCTTCTATAGTAAATCCGTAGTAGTTTCCCACCCCTATTGGATCTACTTTTATACCTGTTCGCAGGACATCTTTAACCTGCTCACGCACTGCTGCCTGTTTTCTAACGACTCGGCAAGGAATAATACTACAATCACCAGAAATACTGATACGGTAGTACAGTCTGTTTTCATCCCAATCCTGAGATTTTTTCCACGAATCCTGCATATATGCAGCCAGCCCAACTGAACGAGCTAAGAACAGAATATCTTTGGCAAGTTGCAGGTCTTTCGTTATATAGTCAAACCCGTTATGGGACAAATGCCCATCAGTATCCATGAGCCCAGCTAATATTTCTAAGCGAATTTCCCTGGAGTTTACCTTAAACACAGCAGGAACATGCTTATTATTAATAACGTTCAATCTGCGTAATTCAGACAGGACTTTGTTATCTCCACCACCTGTTTCTCTACCGTTGCTAAAGTAGTACTGTGGGCATCTGTGCCCCTTACCAATGTATTCCCTAACTCCTATGTGCCCCCTTTCTGCAAATTTGTATATTTCTTCTACCACCTCTTGATCTGGAGTTGTTATTCCAGTGTTTGCGTTATTGCCGTCACCCAGCCATATCCCCAGCATATACGGAGTAATGATAGACTTAGTTGGTACCCTTGGGAATTCTACCCCAGTCCTCCACCCTTTAGCACAGTGCCTGAACTTAGGAGTAGCAGCCAAGTACGTTTTTATATCTACATTGGCTACTGACCCCGCAGGGTACCCGCTTACGGGCCTATTCCCTGTTATTTTCAGGGACAGTATGTGGGATTCATTGACAACATACGGATCACCCTTTACCGGGGTTACTCGATATAGCTGCTCTTTCCCGGTAGTTACAGATTTTACCGTCCTTTTGGTGCTATCAGGCCCCATCAGCAACTCGCCAACTACTACATCTTCCACATTCTTAATTGATCCATCGAACATCAATACTGGGGTACCAATTCCAAGGCATTTTCCCGCGCCAGTGCCAGCCTCTAGCAGTCCGTAGCGTCTTGCTAGTATGTCATCTGTGGCTAGTTGCTGGTAGTCTCGCAGTACACTGGTGAAGTTGAAGTCGTTGGTTATCGGTGGTGCTACGGTTCTGTCTATGATCTCGTACTCTTCGGTACCTATCTTTGATAACAGGGTGTTCATGTATCCCCTGGGGGTGTACAGCATATCCCCCAGGGCATCGTACAGGTAAATATAGCGGGGAATCTCAGGCCCTATGTACCCACCACGTTTTAACCTTGAAATGTAGTCAGGGTTATCTAACGTAAGCTCTTCTACCACGGCTTTCCTAATATGCTGCGGCAGGTTTTTCACTAGGACAGTCTCTTTGATTATAAGCTTTATCATACCCCCCCTTGTGATTATTTTCCTAATGGGACTGTATTACCATCTATTACGCCATGGTAATAAGAGTCATTATCTGTTACTTGTATTGTGGTCTTTACCATAGTAACTGACCCTATTGACTCTTTTCTGAATTGCTGAATTGCATCAGTCTTTACCACTATCAGATCAGTAGTGTCGGCCTGTTGGTACAGCATAATCAAGTTAGCCCCTATAGAAGCCACCAGGCCGCTACAGTAGTCAATTTTGGCAGTTGACCTACCTGAGCCTTGTTCTAGTTTTTTCATGTAGCCACGGGCCATTGTAGCCACTGTACGACGAAGACTCTTAAACAGCTTGACAATCAAAGCAAGATCCGTCTTGCTGGCTACGAAACAAATAGATTCTCCGTTGTCCCTACCCTTTGGTACGATCACCACTGTACCATCCAGAGCTGTTGCTATATGGTAGGCAAGGTGCTTTTCCCACAAATACCTTGTGGAAGTGTCTACTGCATCAGCCCTTATATCTATGGTTCTTGTTATTGGATCTACATCTATAAACCTTATGTCGTACTTATCCATGAGCTCATTGCATTTCTGCATGGCGGCTGCTGCCTCCGCTTCGTTGGGGGAAGCAGCCAGTGCCATGAGTTTTGTTAGTCTCACCTTAACCTTGTCTAAAGCGGCACTCAATGTTACACCTCTTCAGTGTTGGCCACCTTGAATGAGAATACACTGGACTTGTCAACGAACACCCGAAGTTTATTGAAAGTCTCTTCCCCTATAATTTTCTTACTTTCGGTTACAAGAATACTCACACAATCGGTGAATCTATCCTTCATTTTCATTTTCTTGAGTACAGCAAGAAGCTCTGCTGGGGTGGGACCCATGTAGTTATCCCTTGTGTTTATTACCAAAACTGATTTGGCAGTAGTGTAGGTTCCTTTTGGAAGAACTTTTAGTTCTGCCTTGATCTCTTTCAGACGGAGTTCAGTAGCCTTTGCAACTGCTGCTAAATTTGCTGCTTCATCTACCAGTTTGATCTGCACTCTTGTTAATTTTACATTGGCCATTATTCTTCTCCTTTTAGATTTTGTGGTTCTTTTAGGCAGCTATGCTCCCCGTATTTGTTGAACAGCCTCCAACCTTCTTTAGTTCTTTCCCAGTGCAAGTTACTAGCACCGCACCGGTTACACCTTTTTGGCTTTTTCCCATAAGACCTACCGTAGTCCTGGCCGTACTCGTAGCCATCGTCGTACATTGTACCCCACATACCTGAGTACTCGTCGCTAAAGAACCCCATGCTAGTCATTATCCTTTCTCTAGTAAGAGTATATGTTGTTTATGCTTTTCGAGCATCCGTTCCCGCTGTTCTGGGCTCATTCGCTCTACGTATTTTTCTCTGGCTCTTATACTAGAACACTTTTTGCAAATGCTTTGCAGGTACACCCCCCCGTTTCGGTGGTATGTATTCTCTTCAGTTTTTTCTATTCCACACATCAAACAATGTTCACTCTTTTCTCTTGCCATGCTATTCACCCGCCTTCATCGATATAACCGAGTCAATACGGAAGCTCCGCCATGCCTGCTTATCTAAGTCAAACACTGTTTTAGTGGTATCTGACTCCTTGGCTTTTGTTGTCGTATTATACTTTGCAGGAATATCCTGCGTGGTACACCGGAGTCTTCGCATAGTCCCATCAGCTTTTTTGAATACCACTACAACTACTGGGTACTGTTTAAAAAACTCATCAATTCTCATAATCTTATTCATGCTACACCTATTATATATAACACATACAATGTAATTAGTCAAGAACTAAATTGTTTCATTGACCACTTTCCGTCTTGGTCTATCTACGACACAATTCCAGTCTGCACTATTCTGATCTACTGGGCCACCTACTCCCATAAATACTGAGACTGAAACCTCGCCGGTTTCATCTGCTACTACCCACTCCCCTTCAGATTCTCCAGGCACGCAGGAAAATGGCCTAAAATCTCCATGGAAGTGCTCTATAGCGAGTAAGCGTGCCTGGTACGCAAAGTACCCATCTTGGTGTTCTGTATTATCCCTCATTGGCTCTCACTTTTCAAATACATAAAAGACTAAGGCACCTTCTAATAGGTTGAATGTACCAACATAAATGTTTCTTCCTTCACTTACCGGCAACCCTGCCCCGCAAATTGCAAATGTCCTGCTTACCAGTGGTTTACTAGGCGAACACAAAACCCGAAGCATAGGCACCCCATTAAAGGCGTCTACAGTTAGAGTTTTTGCCCCTTTTGGCATTTCTAAGGTGACAACCGGTGCTTTTAGCGTGTACCTCCATATTTGATCAGGCATTTAACACTCCTTTACTATGTTTTTGTAGTCGTCTCCGCCCTTCATAACTCTTATCAGAATAGCAGAAGGTACGAACTTGTCAGCAGGCGGGGTTATTATCTGAACCCCGCCTACTGGGAATAGTTTACTAAGCAGCCATTCAACCATAGATTTAATCATTCTTCCCTCCATTCTTCCTTCCAATCTTTCCACGTTACGTCCGTATCAAACCCGGCGAAAATCCCGCCATCAGACGGTACGCACTCATCTACCCCAAAACTTACAGTCCAGCGTTCTGTAGGCTCTCCGATGTTCACTGTCTCCACATGGCCACCGAAGTGGTCTGCAATTAGGTGTGCAAGGTCAGTGACGAACAAAGTGTATGTATCTACGTCGTCTATCACAGCACTATTTACTGCTAGGTTTACTATATCTGCCAGATCTTGATCAGTCAGTGTCTTTGCCATGGTTACCTCCTAAGTTGCAGTTAATTACGTCTTTGTTTTCGTACTCTTTTATTATGGCACGTAGGTTCTGAATTTCGCAAAGGCATGCGGCTATCCGCACCTCATCCGGGGAAGGTGCCATAGAATTTGGACAGCATGCCATGCGCATAGCCAAATCTGTTTCTATCCCCTGTATTAGTTCTTTCATATCTCCCATACGGCACCTAATGAATGTTGAAGAATACGTCTTTTTTAATCTTGTTTAGGTTGAAGCACATCCCGCAGGTAGTGCAATTCCCTGGACACCCCAAGGCATCTTCCGGGATTCTTGTTTCTGTCCCATCTTGGCACCACGCTCGTGGCAGAAAGTTGTTATCTGGCAATTCCATGCCTGGCCATGTTGATAGCACCACCGACAGGTTATCTGGGATTTCACTGAAGTCCAGATCGTACATCTTGGTGAATACCAGAAATTTCGTACAGTTAAAACTCTCTGCAATTGTTTTCATTGCCCCCCAATAGAATTCATCCTGAATTTCACCTGAGACATGCCATCGGAAGAACTCGGCTCGGTGTGTCTCTAACCATTTTGATATACCAAAAAAGTATTCAAAACGATTGTTTTTGTACAGCTCTAAATTACCATCCCAGGCGTTACGCACATTGGGGTACATCCTGTAGGATTTTTTGGCGTAGCATTTACCGGCACACAATACCCCGGGCCGACAAGACTGTACCGGTGGCAGGGATATATTAGCAATCTTCCCCAATTTTACGTTACCTGTACTAATAGTTAGTTTCATGCTGTCTCCTTTAAAGTTAAACGTATACCCACTCACCATCTTCAAAAATTTCAATACCTGTACAGCCGTACTCTACCCCGAAGCTATCTAGCGGCTCGAACAGGGCTTCTGTATCTGTCGGTACCATCACACCTTTGAAGTAAATTTCACCATCGTCATCAGTTAATCTGAATCGTAGTGTCTCCTTTTCTGTAGGGGTTCTGCCTGAAGTTCTTTGGCCAGGATCACTAACGTAACTTTTAGTTATTGTCCATCGTTTACCTTGCATGTGCTCCTCCATAATTGTAGCTTTGCAATTCCCTGATAAATGAATCTTCATCAGTGTGCATATCCACCAGGAATGCTGCTGTATCCCCGGCTGCTTCGATTGCGTTCAGGAGTACGGTGGCATCGCAGTCTTCTTCCAGAAACGCTGTATCCCCGTCTATGTAGGAATACTTGGAAATTTTATCCTGCACCTTGTACTTCTCCAGAAGTTTTACTGGAGTCATCATCCACCCATGTCCTGGATCTGTGTAATACTTGAATTCATATACCATGTTGTTGCTCCTATCGTACGTAGAATGCGGTACCGTCAAAGTCGATTTCAGTATAGTCAATTTTCAGCTCATCCGCTGCTTCATCCCAATCTATGTGATTTAATGGCCAGCCTGCATCATGATCAATAGCGCCAATATCTCTAGCAAACTCTTCTGCATACTCGGTAAAGTATGATTCGTTTATCAGAGTGCAACCATGCTTCCAGTCCTCTGCATAGTCTTCACCCTGCTCGTTCACTTCACTCAGAATTCGCAGCTCTTCTTCCTCTTCTTCTGTAAGGAACTCGATTGCTGCCAATTCATCCTGCAATTCTACCAGAATTTCGTTCAGGGCCTCTACCCGTTCTGCTTCTGCCTGGGAATCCATCAGCATATTTTCTGGTTCAAGTATCTCAGCTTCAATGTCACTGATTTCGTCATGCAGACGTTCAGTCTCGCTTTCTGCTTCGTCCTTAACGTCTCGCAATTCCGTAAGCCTTGCGATTATATCCCTACTGTCGAGTATGTCGCTGCAATTACTAACATCGTTTGCCATGGTTTCACCCCTTAGAAGATTGTTTATACTTCCTGTCTCATTGTTTATACGCTATATATACCATATATAAAGCAGTTTGTCAACCATTAATTAGATCATAATTATAAATAAGTAAGTTTTATTCTTGGTTCTGGAACTGGAACTACCTCTAACTGTGAGGCCCACACACTATCTTTACGCTTCAGGTATCTCTGCACCTCACGCTTTGTCCGCCATGTCTGCGCATCTTGCACGTTCTTGGTGAACACGTAGCCTATTCCTCTGTCAGCTACATAGGTCACGGTACCAATGCACTTCTTTCTAAGTAGGTACGAACTCATTACTTACCACCATCTACCCAGTGAGTTGCCACTGCGTTCTCTGTGCGTAGCTCTGCCACCTTGCCACCTACAGCCGCAGCCATCTGCTCTGCATACTGTTCGTTTAGGACATCTACCACTGATTTTCCATCCTTAGTTGATACGAATTCGCTCAAGTCCAGCACAGTATATCTTCTTGGGCCATCTGGTATTAGCAGTTCAACCGACTGCGCCCCATCCTCTGTCACAAATACGTCTACTCCAAAATCAAGAATCATGTTAGTCCTCCATCCATGAAGTTACTTCAAATACTGCATCTTCGAACGCGAACCATGCCAGCAGGTTTCTGTTATTAGTTTCCAGGCACAGTGGGTCATCTTTGTCTAATTTCGGGAACATTTCAGACAAAGGCATACCACTATCGCTCATGGCGTCAGCCAGTCTTGCGTTTATCTCTTCCTGGTGCTCAAGGAAGAACGGAATGGTATCTGTATAGTAGATCAACTCATTTACCATTCCACTCGCACATCCGTGCTTCATGAGGTCGTCTACAGCTACTTCTCCATTTTCGTCTATCCATTCTTGGGCGATTTCTTGCAAAGTTTTCATAGTTATTTCTCCTCAATAAAATGTTTTGCCGATTCCTTCATCTGTTCAATGCAGTAGTCCAGCCCATAGTGACCCCAGCAGCTATCCAGACATTCTTCCCCGGCTTCTATTACATATCCGTACACTTGGCCGGTTATGTACATATCGTAAGTTTCAACTTCTGATCTAAGGTAATTTTCGATCCTCTCTTTGCGTTTCGTGGTGATGTTCTTCCATCCATATTCTTTGCGGATTTTTTCTTTTGAAACATAAATAAATCCAACTTGACCAGAATCCCAGCTATCCCGAAAATCCCTGGTGCTGATTGTGATACCTGAATGATCAAGCAAATACACCGGCAAAATAATACAGTCACCGGCTGCTCTCTTTATTGCGCGCTCTACACTATCCCACCCGTCGTAATTGTCGCTGTTAGCTACAATTTCTTTCTTATCCCCAAGGTCGTACCGTTTGTGGAAACAACACATGGTACCAAGGTTATCCCACATTTCCCTTGGATTTTCTGCATTTTCGTCAATGTAGATCAGTCCCAGCAGACCGCCATCTAACTCTATTTGCTCGATTGATTGCATAATTACCTCACTTTTAAATTTTTAAAATTCTAGTATTGTTGCTTTCACTCAAGGAATATGTTATATATAACATATTCCCTGAAAGAAGTCAACAACTATTTACATCAGTTTTCAACAATTTTTCTTAAATGCCATTCTAACCCATCCCAGTTAAGACCCGCCTCGGCATCCCTTTCTTCGTGGAAGTTACGAATAGCATCTTTGGCCTGTTCATCTGTAATGTCGAGTCCTAGCTCACCTGCTAGGTTCATTGCATCTGCCAGTACCCACACATCAAAGGCCACTACCTCCTCGTCTGCATAGTTTTCCGTTATGTAAGCAATGAGTTCTTTTCCTGTCACATCTCTACCCCCACGGTTGTAATTAATGGTTGATTTACATTATTTGTAAACTATATATAACACATAAAAACTAAGTTGTCAACACTTATTTCAGATCATTTCAGAATTATTAGTTACGCTATCCAGCCTGGATTCCTCGTTATGGGCTACCCAGTCCTCGTATCCCAATTTAGTGTACCCATTGAAAACCTCGTTACGCCAGTCAGTGTCAGACCACCTATCTGAAACATCAGATGGGTCTACCGTATGTACCAGGCCTCCTATTTTCTTATTGTACACTGCAAATATAGTAGCAGTGGAATTAGGGTCACGTTGTATCTGCAGAGCTATCTCGGCTGCTTCTTTTACTGAATCAGCGGTGACTTCTATCTCCCACAAAATGTGGTATTCGTTCTGCATTAATTCCGTACTCTCTTTAGGGGCATCTGATACTGTTTTCTTTACAAGAGTTCCCTCCAGACTTGAGAGTATATTGCGATACTTCTGTACCTTCCGTTCCAATTCTGGTTTACTCATTCTTTCCCGGTACCCCAAACTGGCTCTATCGCTCTCGCACTTTTTGCACAGGCTCTGGAAGTAAAAACGATCTTTTATCTGCCTGGTGTAGCAATTAGCCGTGGTTTTTACCACCCCGCACTCAATACATACCTCGTTTTTCTTTCTAGGCATTGTGCCTCCTTACCCAAAGGTTACAAAGAATTTACGTTCAACTACATTCTGTATTTTCTCCCCTTCCGGGGATAGCTGGTACATCCCTTCTACCGCCCAGTAATGCCCATCTACTTCGTCGTACCGGCTTCCGCACTCTTCAGTATCGTGCTCCTCAAGGAATAGGCGTAGCCCTGTCTCTTCCTTGAATTTCTCTCTAATGGCACTATACGCTTCCAGTACATCCTGGTCGGTGGTATAATCGTTGGCTAGTTCCGTGTAATCAGTGTCATCGGCCTCTAACGCAAAAGCTAACCTCGCCAGTAGTTCATGCCCTACAATCTCTTTTAAGTTTTCCTCTGTAATTACATCGGCGTAATTTGCTCCGTATCCCATTCCCATAATGCTGCTCCTTACTCAATGTTTAATGTTTAATGTTGTTCACAAATACCCTCTACTTCTATCTGTTGATTCACATAAATATCCAAGTCCAGTGGCGAACCGTACTCATCTCTGTCACCGTATTCCTCGCCTAAGATTATACAGCCGAAGTACAGGTCATCTTCGTTGTTCATCCAGGCAATTACCGCATTCACATCTTTACGGTCGTCGTCCCATTTGACACCATTCAGGACTAGCCTATCCGGTAGACTGGAGTCGTTACAAACGTCGAACCCTGTCTCCTTCAGCATTGCCTGAAAACTATCTATCAATGATGGCTTTACTCGTATTACCACGTCGCTTCTGTATCCCATAATTTTTCTCCTTAGTAGCATAACCCCATAAGAACTAACTCCTCTCCGCCGTAGACTTTATCCATTCCACAGGATTCACACTTGTACCGCCTTGCATCTGGCTCCACACCTTCTTGTGTTTCACCGCACGCTAGACAGTATCCTATGTAGTCCGTGCTGTTTTGCTCAATATCTTCCAGGCTAGGCATGAACTGCATCTTCCCTGTTTTGGTTTTGTACTTTTTCATTTTGACCCCCTTTGAAATGGTTTATACTGCTTCCTGCATTGTTTATAAGGTATATATACCATATATAAACTGCTTTGTCAAGCACTATTTAGATCATAATGATAAAAATGAATGACTACAACGAAGCCATTATATCTGCATGTGGTTTTGTTTTTCCTTTCCCTCTAATCAGGTACAGGGTACCTTCCTTGGTTACGTTATCTCTGTACGCTACTTGCACCCGTCCGTAGGTATCGTATGGCCCGTTCACCTTTACGTAGTCTCCTGGCGTTAGTTCCCTCTTACTGCGTAACTGGTACAGATCACCCATTGTTACATCCTCCCTGCCACGTTCAATAGTTTGTCTAGCGTACCACCGAAGCGGCCATCCTGTTCATCTGAGCATAGCTGTAGCTCATCTATGGCCAATAGCAGAGCGTTCTTTACCTCTACCAGGCTCACTGACTTCGGTGTAACGCCCCTTCTCTTACCTAGAAGTCTGTTTCTTTGTATGTATCCACAGTGAGGGCATAGGTACATCTGGGTGTGGTCTTCCAAAGAACCACCGAACCAGACCCGGCCATTGCACATTTTACAGATCACAGAGCAGGTGCTGCTCTCTAAATCTTCCTCCCCAAAATTGTGTTTTGCCTGTTCAAACGTCATTCCATCTCTATTCATTTAGTTCCTCCATATCTTTAAGGACTGTTGCAGCTCTATCCATGATTAGCCACCGTACTAGATTGACTAGATCACGCTTTTCGTGACGCTCTCCTATTAGCCGCATAGCCATAACATCCGCATGGTAAACTTCCCGTAGGTTATGCCGCATTGGATGACTTTCAGTTATCTCTTTACTGTACATAGCTGCCTCTTACTTCATTTGAGTTATTTTGTGTGCATGGGCTGAGTATTCATCCATCATTTCATCTGCCCACGCACATACAACTTTGAAGGCCATGTCGTCATCTGCTGCACAATTAGCAGAGATAACGGTGCGGGGCTGTGACTCAATGACGAACCCTTCGTTATCTAAGAAGTCCACTTGGTACTCCCATATTGAAACAGTCCCAGTGTTCACCTTCTTCTCCTTTTTAGGTTTTATGTATTCAGCCATAATATCCATTTCTGAGTTTCTTCCATCATCCCAGTATTTTCCTTTTTCAGAAAATAAAATACCAGTCCCCTTATCGTAGAACGGGTACGGGGGAATGCCACCATCGCGGTATTCTGTTAATTCTAGTTTCTTTGTCTTATCTCCGTTTCTAAGAATGTACCGTTTACCTGCTTCTATTTTCATTTTGACCCCCTTTGAAATGGTTTATACTGCTTTCCTGCATCATTCATACGCTATATATACCATATAAAAAGCAATGTGTCAAGCACTATTTTAGATCATTATACTCTTTTATTGCTTGTTTTATGGCCTGCACCATTGCATCTGCGTATTTATATAGATCAGCTTTGTTGTTATCTGAGTCTACCCAGAGCTGATACAGACTATCTGGGTCTGCCTCGCAGTGATAAGATTTCTCTGTCAGCTTCCAGGCGTATCCTGTCAGTGGGCATAGGTCGCACTTCCTGTACTGATGATTAGGAATATCCGGGGCTACGCCTCTTTCGTATTCGCAGGCGTAGCATCCCATCATCGGGACACGAACTCCTCTCGACATGAAGTAGTCCCGCTTATCATATACATCCAGTTTGTTATCCCGCAGGTACTCCCAGTGCAATAAGCACTGGGATAGAGCTTCTAGTTTCTGCATGGTCTACCTCCTACCACGACGATTGATAGTAGTAGTCACCATCATCTAAGTTTAGGGAGTCAATGATCTTGACGGTCTCTTCCAGGTCTTGCCAGTAGTAGTCGTTTACCTCTGTTGGGCCAAAGAAGAAGCCCTCTTGCGGCGGTAGCTTCCGTCCGGCTTCCTCTGTGGACTTTGTTTTAAGCAGCTCGTGACATACCTCCCACAGCCGTTTTAAGTCATCGCTACGCACATAGTATCTGTTGCAGTCGTCTACACCCTGCTGGACGTTCTCTACGAACCACTGGTGGATAGCATTGGCCTTTCTCCAATAGCCTACCCGTTCTACTATCTTTGATACTTTCTTGAAGTCTACATCCACCTTTTTACCGGCCATTGTGATAAAGATCGTTCCCTCTATTTGTCTGTGTTCGTACTCGGCACCAATGTAGATCTCTTTTTCTAAGTATTGATCTAAGCCCATAGTTATCTCCTTTTAAGTTTGTTGTTTATCTTTCGGTCAGCATTCTTGCTACTTCTTGGCACCATTCGCTGTATCCCATTAGTTCTGGCATAACCACGGCTACTACCTCTTGCTGTTCGTTCCTGATACATATAGGGGATCTTGTATCTTCCCCAACGTAGTTATCCCCCATTTTCAGCAACCATTCATATTTGCATCCCATTACTCCAGCTTTTCCCTGCACTATAAAGAAACGGCTTTTATCTACACTAATCGGTGTCATCAGAATATCGTTGAGTTTCCTGCAATACGATTGTTTTCTAATGTTATCCATCATTCTACTGATTCCGTTTGACCCTTTATCTAAGAGTTTAACTTGACTCAAATAGGTAAATGCTAATTTGTCATTCCATGCCGTCTTCACATCTGGATTATTGAAGGTCAGCTTTATCTTCGAATATTCACCAGTTTTAGAAACATCTATACAGTAGCTCCCATCGCTTATGTATGGGTAATCCGCATAGATTACATCGCCTTGTTCAAAGATTATACTCAGCACCTTCTCCCTTACTCTGCTCTTTACCAGTTCCGTCACTCGCATTGTTTGCCTCCTTTAAAGATTGTTTATTGTTTAATTAGCTTCCCGCATTGTTTATTGTTTAATTAGCTTCCCGCATTGTTTATACGTTATATATACCATACATAAAACAATATGTCAAGCACTATTTAGATCATTTAATTAAATGAGTAAGTACGCACTTCTTGTCCTCTCATTACGTTGTACTCTTGTCCTCCGTATGATATGCGCCATAGCTGTCTCTCTTCTACCCAGCACAGTACACCCACCCAGGTCATCCTATCCATTTTACTTTTCTGCTTTGCTATCCTGGCCATGTACGTCTTCCACCCTGCCTCTGTCTTTTTCGCTATGTGTCCACCATTCTCCCGCACATAGTCGCAACCATCTAAGGCCGCTGCTCTCCACTTTGCATCTGGTTTCATTTCATCCCCTTTAAAGTTATCTTATGCTTAGACTTTCCAACTTATCTCACAGTCTTCACAAATGAACATCCACCCGTACTCTCCGAGTTTCTGGGCTGTTATCTCTTTTCCGCAATCGCACTTTTCAGGATGCTCCTGATAGTATTTTTTACGGAGTTCATCTGTCCATTCAATTTTATCTGATTTCATTTAGTCTCCCTTTTTATCTTTTCTGCGTACTCTTTCGCTTGTGACCGCCTAGTTATTATTTTCATGCTTTATCTCGCTTTTGCCTCATTTTTATTTCTTCCATATATGAACGCTTACATGCCTCTAACGACCAGTAGCTTGACCTCCATACATGCTGTTCTGATCCTGTACTTGTATCTGTTGAGTTGTTCTCCACGTTATACAGATTTACATGAGTCTCATCTACTAGGTCATCTATATACATATTCAGATCGTACTGAAAACCTGTTTCTTTATCTACAAAGCCATCCCAGTAATCTTCTGCATCCCAGCATTCCGGCATCCCTTCTATGTTTCGATTCTTCAGATAAAGATCAATCCTATCAAAGATCAGATAAAACTGCCTTTCTGTAAGAGTATCCATTCTTATTCTCTTTTGCATTCTTATTCCTCCCACATTATTCTTGGGTTCCCCTTCTTAAGACTTTCTTCTGCATCCCAATACAATAACTCAGTCCTATCTAGTATCATTGTTTCTAGCACTGGAGTTATATCCCGTTTTGCTACTATTTCATTCTCCTTCCGCACTAGACCGGAACTCAAAGTATATGAACAACTATCTATACTTAAATGCAGTATAGTTATCGTCTGAATCTTCCTAGCAATCCCACCGTCTTTAGGATAACAAAAAGCATTCTCAAGATCACAGAGCAGAATTACCTCATCTCCTATTTCATACGCTTGCACATACTTTTCCATAGTTACCTCCATGCTCCTAATAGTTTTCTTAAAGCTGATTCGCATACTGCACAGCCTCTTATGTACTCACTTAAACTTGCATCGTCTATTACCTGAACTAACTCTTCTAATAATTTTATCTTCTCTTTCAGTCCGTTTTGCCCTGTTTCTACATCTGCCATTTTACCTGCTCCTTTAAAGATTGTTTCCTGTCTTGTTTCCTGTCTTGTTTCCTGTCTCATTGTTCATAAGCTATATATACCATATATTGATCAATATGTCAACATATATTTAGATCATAAAATAAAGGAAATCATTTTTATTGCGGGAAGAGTTATCCTTGTTAAATATTTTATCTCCCCGCATCGAAAACAAATGCGGATTAAAAATGGGTTTTATGGGTTTTATGGGTTTTAAGCAGTATTTTGAGGAAAGTTATCTATGGAATGCAATTGGAATGTGTAAAGAAAGAATAAAGAGACATAGAACAGAATAGATTAGTTACCACATAGAGATTGCGTTCAGCTATAAGGATACTCCCAGTTTATATCTGTTCTATGCCTCTTTAAGTTTAATGCGTGTAGTTAGTCTTCATCCCTAGACTAACCTATCAGCTATTTTTCTCCTTCAGATCATCCCCATGACGCCCAGCCCATACACACCAGCACCACTATCTTGTAATCAATAGCTATCTGAACCTATCTTTTCTCCCTTATCCATGCACTTTGCTATTAACATCTGGGCATCTGCATCCCAGTAGACTGTTCCCTTCTGAATACTGGGGATAAAAGCCCCCATAGACCTGCCTGCTGTCATCGCTAGGGTTATTCCATCCATAGCTTCTTTAGAAATCAAGAGACTAAGCAACTTAGATGCCTCATCAGCCCTGTCTTTGCTGTAAGAACGCACTATTGTACCTATAATTGTTGCAAACCCAGAATATTTAGAGACAACATCCACAGGAAGATAATACAGCCTACTCATCAGGATATCTTTTGTTTTTTCGTGCACTTCATCCTTAGTCAATACAATATAGTGACCAAGAGGCACAGCTTCCGGTCTATGCTTTGGTATTGTATCTAATTCTAAGATGACTAGCCCCATATCTTGCGCTACAGTATGCAGGAGTTCTATCTTTCTTTTCTGTTTATCTGTTAACCTTTGTACTGTATCCTCCACTGATACACTGAACTGACAGTCTCCATAAAAGTTACTGGTTGTTATCTCAGCTGTACTGTATTGTGGGTAATACAAGCGGATATACTTAACCAGTACAGATGATTTACTTGGTTTTGCCATTTTGTCTCCTTTGGTTATTTAGATAGAAGAATAGCTCTGATAAGTTCAAGGGTCTCTTTGCGCCGTGCTACCTTGTTATTGGTTATCCCTGTTTCAACAGCTGTTAATATTCTTTCTAGTAGTTCCTCTTGCGTTGGCCCTTGCTGACTTGCTGTGACCTCTACTCTTTTGTTCTCTTTCATGTAGTAGCTTTCCAATGGATACGTATGAACTACATTATCTTCAACTTCTATGATACCTGTATCATTACGATCCTCTCCTTCCCAGCGCACTGTTCCTGATACTTTATATCCCCAGGGTTCAAGGAAATTATCAATGAGATAAGTAAGCCATTCTACATAGCTGTAGAACTTCTCTGCACCATTCCACTCTATTCCTTGCATGTCATCTGTTGGTACCCACTGACACCATAGCCCAGGCTGAGTATAAGGAGGAGAATTGTAGTTCTGGACTGAGGCATCGTGAGCTTGTCCAAAATTAGATTGATCACCTACATAGAACTCTCCTTCATTGCCTATTGGCAGATTTACTGCTTTGCGGCGTTTATCTTTGAATTCCCGTGCAATGCTTGGATCACGTCGCATCCTTCTTGTGTCTGAGAAAGCTACAAGATACCTGAATTGATCTTTTGTTAGTGGTTTATCTAACTCGAAATTTCCTATAAAATCTGTTGTGTATCCCATTGTTTTGTTCTCCTTTGTAAAAGATTGTTATTGGTTAGCAGGCATCTATCAGTTCTGTTTCGAAGGTGTAGTAGTCTTCTTCATCTTCCAGCAGTTCTTCTTCTATCTGCTCGTCTAGTAGCCTGTATGCTTCATATTTATCTTCTTCTGGATCATCAGTGCCTTGCATGTTTATCTGCACTTGCCGTGAATGACTGAACATATCGTATTCATCAAAATACCTGACAGTAAAGATGTAAGTGCGTGTTTCCATTATTTAGCGTTCTCCTTTTCCAATAAATCAGTAATATCTTTGATTGTTGCTGGGAGTGAATAGGACTGAAACACTATCCCACCACCGTACTGCTTGTTGTGGAACTTCTTACCGCCTATCTTCTTCATCAAGTAGACTGTTGCAACATACCGGTCACAGATAGGCATGTCCGAAATTGCACTGGACATGCAATTCACGAAATGGATTACGTATCTTGGATTCCCATTTACGTCATTGTTAATTCTTGTGAAGTACTCCTCTTTGATCATGATCTTGCTCCTTTAGAAAAATGTTTTACTCGTTTATACTTCCTGACTCATTGTGTATAACTATATATAACATATTTTTAAGGCCATGTCAACTTTTATTTTAGATCATTATGCTTTATTAATGTAAAGACAATAGCATCTTCATCTCTTGAGTGATGTTTGTATCTTGTACAGGTATCTGATTCTAGAGAGTCCTTGAGGTTATCTGGTGGTGGGATGAGTGGAATGATAGGTGCATTACTTCTTTCTTCTAGCATTGTTGGAACTCCTTTTGCTTCTGTATGCTCTAAAATCAATTCTTTGGGGTCAAGGCGCTATTTTCAAGGTGTAGGTAATACGATTGCATACCCAGCATTGAAAACAGCGCTATAGGCCATTTAAACGCTTTTGTTAGTTATCCTCGTCTTCGTCTTCGTCTTCGTCTTCAGCTTCTTGTACGGCATCCATGAACCGGCTTGCGTTGTAGCCATCCAACTTACAGAACCACTTGCTGAAGTCGGTTTGCATCGCCTCATACTTACTGCTGGCGTACTTATCGGCAGCTAACCTGAAAATATTCAAGAACGCACTGTAAGATAAACAGTAAGCAAAGATACAGGCTGAGCGTACTACCTGTGCTGGGGTCTTATATTTCTGCATTAGTTATCTCCTTTAAAAGATTGTCACGATTTGCATCTTCCTTTCGCTTTCGCCATTCACTATAAACAGCATAGCCAAGGATGTACGTCTTTACATAGGCATGTACTATCTTCCCGTCGCACAGCAATTCAATGCTGGCGTAATCAGATGGCTCCTTACTTTCCCTGATCACCAGGGTGTCAGATGCCAACCCAGTTCTTTTATCAGTCCGAGAACAGATGTAGTAGTCCTTATCAAAAATAGTTCCACAGAACTCACATCTTGAACAGTCATGTTTATACAGGGCTTTCATAGGCCTCCTTTAAAAAGTGGTTATATTTGATCATGAACTAGATTGTTCATATGGTATATATACCATATTTTTTATGATATATCAACATAAAAATAACATCAATACCACTTTGATTAATAGGCAGACCAGCGCTCATCTGGAAGAACTATATCTATTTGGGCTTCCCATTCTTTTGAGTTCCATCCTAATACGTGGAGCTTTTCCATTATTACTTCCATTACTGCATCCTTACCTTTGCCCCTCCACCTATCAGCATCAAGACAGAGGTTCGCCACGTCGTACCTACTATAGATACCAGAGTTTTCGTACTCGTCATCTTCCCAGTAATACTGGTCGCAAGATGCCAAGTCAGCGGCTACCTCTTGCCAGACTCGATTGATTACCTTATAGAGTTCATTCATCTCAGATTCTGTTAGCATTTCTTTATCCTTTAAAATAGTTGACAAGATAGATTTCATAAAGTATGCTACTGGGTAGCATCTTAGTTAATCAGATGAATGGCTTTGCCAATGTTCGATTGAATACAGTCATACTGGCATCTTTGGATCCTGAGTAGTCAAGACCATCTACCATGTATTTCTTTATCCATGTGCCGTGAAGTTCAAGATCCACGGCGCGGTCCTCTACCACGTACTTATACTTCCAGGGGATGTTCTTCTTCATTCCCCAATGAACTGTCTCTTTGAACTCTTGGAATGATGCGCCTTCAGCCATATCTAAAACCCCCTATAGTATTCTGGATCATTATAGTTCGCGGCATCTTCCCCACCTTCCGCTTCTTCCATATCAGCCAGGTCATCCGCTAACTCCTGTACGTCCAATACAAATTCTGGCATTGTGCACCTCTTTATGAAATGATTTTGGTTATTACGTTATCTTCTACCTTGACTTCAAGGTAGAAGGAATGCGGTTTTGGATAGTGAGGCCCTTCGATTGTTGTTATCCCAGTGGCGACACCTTCGAACGTGCCTCCTGGTTGAAACACTTCGATTTTCTCACCGGCCTTGAATGCCTCTTTTAACGCTTTCTTGCTTTTAAAATTAATGACAGTGTACATAGTTATCTCCTTCTTTAAAGTGATTGTTCTTGATTACGCCATGAACCATATTGTTCATAAACTATATATAACATTATTTTAAATAAATGTCAATATTTATTTTACATCAAATAGAACCGGGCTGCAATCACAGCCCGGTTCTATCTCTGTTAGTAGTTCGGGTAATACCTACAGGTAATGCAAGTGGTATAACTATCTATTGCGTGGAGCCGGGCCACTCCTCCTTGCAGGTGGCCACAGCAGTCCTCTTCACAAGAGCACCCTGCGGCAAACAAATGGTCAAGGCAGTTCCATAGGACATCTTCAGTCAGTGGTCGGTCGGTCTTGATGAGATACTTTTCAACCACTGTGTCGAATATCGACCGCTTGACGTAAACAGCGGGATGGAGCCTGACTACTTGGCCCTCTGCCACTTCTTCGTAGTCGTCCAGGTACCTGTTATCTACTCCATAGTGGTGGCTGGTACGGTACATTATCTTTGTTCTTGTTGAAGTTCTCATCTGCGGCGCTCCTTTAAAAAAGTTAAACTGCATATGAACCATATTGTTCATAAACTATATATAACATTATTTTAAATAAATGTCAATATTTATTTTACATCAAACTATATTTCATACTCAGGCCCGTACTCTATCGCATATAGTGGCTTGTCTGTCTCTGCCTCTTTCAATACAATATTGTATCCATCATCTTCGACGTAGTAATCGTTCTGGTTATCTCCTGGGTACCCATTCTTCCTGAACCAGGCCTTTATCGCTGGGTCACTCTTAAGCATCTCAAAATCCTCCTTTGAGATATGCCCACAAACCCACCAGTTATTCCAATCGTATCCGTCTTCCTGGTTTCCCCAGGCATCTATTCCCAGTATCTTCATCATTATTTCACCATTTCATCTGCAAGGTCAAGAGTATCTGTCAGATTATACCATGCCCAGTCCATATATGGGATGCTTATCCCTACCTGCGTGGCTGCTGCTCTGCACCACCACATCTCAAAGTCTGCTGATGCTGTTGCTACTTGCATGATATCTTCTGGAGTTATATCGTCTTCCGTATATCCTGGTAAGTTCTCTCCTTGGACTACTATGTTGTTGTTTGCATCGAACTCCCACATTCCTTCCAGCATCTCACGGACATGGAGCCTTCTTGCCTCTGACAGGATGTTCAGGGCTATCTGCTGCTTGCGTGGGATGTAATTGCCTTTGTCGTCGAATTTCTCTAAAGATACAGCCATGGTTATTCTCCTTTAAAAGTTGGTTGAAAGTGTGTCGCTGGTTATCTATTCTGGCAGGAATGAAGCAAGCAATTTTTGCTCTCTTTCATTCATTGTCGCTTCGCGTTCCAAGTATCCTTGGTATTTGGCTGCCTCATTCTGTATTAAGACTACTAGAGCGTTGAAGTATTCTCCCTTGCTTATCATCCCATTCCGGTAATGGTCAAGGCACGCATCAAACTCCATATTCATCTTGTCTATTCCGTTTACTTTTACATCTTGCATGGTGGACTCCTTTAAAAAAGTTAAACTGCATATGAACCATATTGTTCATAAACTATATATAACATTATTTTAAATAAATGTCAATATAAAATAACATCATTTGATATTATACATGCTCCAACTTACCATCTACAATACGGTAGTTGACTGGGTCATCTGTCGGTACTGCTCGGTACCCTGTTACTACCATCCACCTGTTCATGAGGTCACGGGCTGAAATCAGGGCCTCTTCCTCTGTTCTGAATACCAGAGCATTCTGGCTGAACTTACCATCTACGCGTACCTCAGGCTTCCAGTTCTTATCTGCCATTGTATTCTCCTTTTAAAGTTTGTTTAAAGATAAACGCATATCATAGCTTCGTTTTATATCTGCTTTGATTGCTTCGATTGTCTCTTTGGACAAGCCATCAGAGATAAGTACTTCCTCAACGATAACTTCATCATTAGCATTGATGTTTTTGATTGTTATCGTCACACCACTGGCCATGTACCTATCAGATGAGGTCTTATCCATGTGCTTGTAGGCAATAGCGAGGGTGCTGATATCTCCTGCCTTGCATACTCTAAGCTGATGGGCGAGGCGGAACTTCTTGGATAGTAGTATATTCATGTTGTTCTCCATGTTGCTATGCTTTAAAAAGGGTTACAAGGGGGCACCACGCCCCCTCGTCTTGTTTATGCCTACTTCCTAACGCTCACACACAAGCGACTCATCATGAGCCTCTCTTGGCCCCTGATGACGTCTTCCAGATCATACAGGGAAAGTGCCTCTGCTTCTTGGAACTGTGGACAATGTGACTTGATTTGGCGGATCATTTCGCCTCGCTTCTGGCGTTCAATCTTGGTCAGCTTGTCAGCTACTTTAGCAAAGGCAGTGGCCCATCGCCCGTTCTTCTTCATTCCCTGAACTACTTCTTTAAACATTGTATCAGGCATGTTGCGCCTCTTTAAAATGGTTGTTCTTGATTATGTCATGAACCACATTGTTCATATGGTATATATAACATTAATAAAAGAATAAGTCAACATTTATTTTACATCATAAGCCATTCTATAACTTTTTCCCCTCGCTATAGAATGGCCTCGCTCCTTGTTAGTAGTTCGGGTAGTATACGCAGGTGATGCAGGTGGTATAACTATCTACTGCGTGGAGCTCAGTTACTCCTCCTTGCAGGTGGCCACAGCAGTCTCCTTCACAGGAACACCCCGAAGCAAACAGATGGTCAAGACAGTTCCATAGGACATCTTCAGTCAATGGGCGGGTGGTTCTGATTAAGTACTTCTCTACCACTGGGTCGAATATGGAATACTTAAGATAAACAGCAGGGTGGAGTCTGATCACCTGGCCCTCTGCCACTTGTTCGTAGTCGTCAAGGTAGCGGTTATCTACTCCGTAGCGATGGCTGGTGCGGTACATTATCTTTGTTGCAATAGATGTTCTCATCTTTTTAATCTCTTCTTTAAAAGTTATCTATAAACGAAGAATGGACTACCCGGCAACATGCCGGGTAGTCCATTGATTACGCTATGGCAAGTAACACGTAGCACGAAACTTCCAGGTTGAGTGTCTCTGCCCACTTCTCAATTGCGTATTCTGCAATTTGTCTGGGATCATTTTTTGTGTCAATCCTAACCTCGACTGACTTGATGAGTGACAACATGTCACTCCCACAGGGGTCAACATATTCAACATCAAATATGTATACCACCGAACTGCCAGTGGCCACGCAATCATGGACTACTGGGCACAGTCCAACTGCTACGTCAGACAGGTCGGTTGCCTCTATGTGTTTACACACGTAACCATAGTTGTCGTCGTAGTTACAGAAGGCGCAATTTTTACAAGTTTCGATTTGCATGGTATGGACTCCTTTAAAAAGTTTTGAACTGCTGAACAACGTTGATGTTGTGTTATATATAACATTATTTTAAAATAATGTCAACATAAAAATAACATCAATATCATTTTGATTACTTTTTCCCCTCGCTGGGGTGGAGTCCTACCTGTTAGCCTCTGCTAGTACCCGTATGGGTCTTCCCATCGCAGCATGCGCTCTTGGCAGATAGTTTCCCTTATCTGCAGTTCTTTTTCTGCCCCTCTTTCTGTCTTGTGTGAAGTTCTCATCC
>JFJP01038487.1_pt1 | contig 35563 bp, 42 predicted proteins | sample 431651 | NCBI WGS metagenome assembly JFJP01 (sample SAMN02602958, study PRJNA72255) | Microbial mat metagenome, whole genome shotgun sequencing project. | biome: fresh water; feature: sink hole; material: water; isolation source: purple microbial (photo- and chemosynthetic) mats found in... | reverse complement strand
CCTTAACTGTTCTAAAAGAGCACGCTTTAAAAGGTACGTCAATGACCGAACAGCTTAAAAAAACATTCATACCAAAATTCTTGAATCATATCCTCATTGAGGATTTTATTTTGTATGCCCATATACCAGAGTTGAGAAAACCGAAATGACTCCCGAACAACTTTTACGGCAGGCTTTAGAGAATGTTGTTAAAGCTTGTAATGACCACGAGTGGTCAAAAGCAGATGTAGCACGGTTGGCAGAAACTGCCCTATCTGATATTCCTAAGTCCTAATAGCAGGTGCTTTATGAAAATATCCATAAGTAACGATTTGACAGTTCTTCAAAGCTTAGTTGGTCTTGAACTATTTAACCAAAGTCATGCAGCATTTAGCATGGAATACGTATTCAAGGCTGCGGGTTTAACCGTCAATCAAGTAAAGCAGTTAGCTTTACGCGTGATGAAGGAATTTGGTAATCGTTGCGTTGGTGCTTTTCCCTCCGACGATAAGTTTATTGTCGTCTTAAAGACCAACCTGCGTTCAGTATCATCCGCATTAAAGATCAAACCCGAAGACTATGCCGAGATGAAAAAAGCAGTAGAGCTGGTATTGAAAAAACACCCAGATGCCTACAAGCAGTACAAGCAGCAAGGGCTTACCGATATGCGCTACAACTGGGATATTCTAAGAGCCTCTGGGTATGATACCGTCGGTCTGTATAAGTACTTAAACGATTCACACATCAATGCCGCTTTGGCTAAGATTCTTGCCAATACCGGCAAAGGTAAAACTTAGGAAAAACCATGAGCGTGAAGTTTGAGTCTCTTACCAATACCATTGAACGCCTATTGCATAAAATACACGTATCCGACGCATACATTTACCGGGTTGTGCTGTACGGCTGTACGGCAATGCTGGTAAGTTTTGCCTTACTCACAAAGATATCCGATGTCGACGTTACTTCGTATATTATTGCCACAGCCTTTGCCTCAATATACGCTCTTGGAAAGCTTGGAAAGTCACCCGAGTATGCACGTAAGCAACTTATCGACCCGCTTACAAACCTCTTGAATCGTGAAGGTTTTATTGCCAGCCTCGAGAGGGCAATTGCTGAGTACCCGAAACAGCCAGTTAAATCACCAATAGTAGTCTTTATTATTGATATTACCAATTTCAACAATTTCAACAAGGCTTTAGGCTATGCGCTCAGTGATCGTATCTTAAAACTGGTAGCAGAAAAAATAACAGCTACGGTGTCGGGTCGGGATATTGTGGCACGCATTGGCGTTGATGAATTTGGCGTTATCCTAAATTCGGCCACGCTTGGGTACATGACGGTATCTGAACGCCTTTATGCTGCGTTGTCCGAGCCGTCAAAACTAACGGATGACATTTCAGTTACCGTGGGTGCTGCCAGCGGTATTGCTTTATACCCGGCACACGGTACGACAACTTCTGAGCTTTTACGTGCCGCCGGCATTGCGTTGATGCATTCCAAACGTACGCGTAGTCGTTGTGTTGTCTTTGACGAAGGTATGGACAGCAAACGTGAAGATTTATCACTAGCTAATGAATTCAAACGTGCTGTTGAACACAGTGAGTTTGCTTTTCACTACCAGCCCAAGCTAGATATTAAAACTGGATTGATCGGCGGCGTTGAAGCCCTGATACGTTGGAAACATCCCACGCAGGGTTTAATTAGTCCAGATCGGTTTATTGCACTCGCCGAACAGTCTGACCAAATAAATTTGATTACTGCCTGGTCTTTGCGCGAAGGCATCCAAATGCTATCGCGGTTAAAAAAGTTAGACTATGCCGGAACGCTGTCGATCAATATTTCACCCTACGCAATTGTTAATAGTGACGTGTTGGTTTCGCTTACCAAGGAAATAGTCTATCACGCTATTCCGTATAAGAGTTTGATTGTTGAAGTTACGGAAAGCAGTATCACCCAAAGTCCGGAGGATATGTCGAAGATTATTGCTTGCCTGGAAATGCTCGGCATACAAATTTCGATTGATGACTTTGGTGTTGGTCATGCACCGCTATTGTATATTAAACACCTGCCGCTGAAAGAGATCAAGGTAGATCAAGTATTTGTTAAAAACATGCTAACTGATCCTTCAGACCTAGCAATTGTTCGATCAACTATTGAACTTGCCCATAGTCTTGGTTGTGAGGTTGTTGCCGAAGGTGTCGAGACGGTAGAAGTATTAGACGCACTACGTAATCTAGGTTGTGATATTGCGCAGGGCTATTTAATATCTAAGCCCTTAATTGAGAGTGAATTTTTAGCCTTTCTGGAATTAAAAAATGGAACTGTCCGAACTTCATAAAGAGTTTCTATCTTTGACTGACGTTAAATTTCCGTCACTGCCGACAACCCTGATTAAAGTAAATCAGGTATTAAACAATGATTGGGCAACTGACCGGGAGTTAGCCGCTGCAATAACCAATCCGAGTTTGGTCGTGCGTTTGCTACAAGTTGCTAATAGTCCGGCATTGGGTGCACAACGTAAGGTAGAGACTGTTGAAAATGCCGCGGCTATGCTGGGACGCGTTATGGTGCGCAATATTGTTATGTGCGTATCGATGCGCGACATGTTTTCATGTACGGATAAATTGCTTGCCGATAGATTGAAAAAGAGTTGGCAGCACAACGCGGAAATTGCAGCCATCGCAGTGACACTATCTAAGCAATTCAAGGTGCCCCGCGATGCAGCATTGGTAGCAGGTTTACTGCACGACATTGGTGCCTTACCGATTATTGATTACTTTGAGCGCCACTCAATACAGGTAGATCAATTAGAGGCTACCCTTACGTCAGAATGTACCCCTCTTGGCAACACGTTGTTGATGAAATGGGAATTTCCAATGTCAATTGTTGATGCTACTGCGGCAAGCCACCAATTACCTAGAGATGGTGGGAAAACCGTATTTGACTTAGTATCGGCTGCCCATTATATTCAAGATAACGATGAAAGCCGCTTAGAGAAAATTGGCCTTACCGTCGATGAGTTTACCGAACTGGTACAGTCTGAAAGTTGTCAAGAACTACTTAAATCACTAACATGAAAATCCTAGTCTCTACTTCGGCGATTCCGCTATCCGTTTATCGTACCTGGGGTGCGGGGAAAAAGTGGGATCGCTCCAGCTATGATGCGCTATTTAAACGTTTTTCCGGAGAGAAATCACGGTATCGCTTGTATATTCCAATGCAAGAGGTAATCCCGGCTATTCAACACGTTTCAATACCTGCAAAAATTGTTGAAAAAGTAGAGCAAGCTGGGTACTATGTCGATGATTATTTAGCCGGTATCGCGGTTGATAAAAAATCAGGCAAGCGTAAGATACGTATTGGCCGTTTATTAAATGACAGCTTAGAACTGAAAGCCGAGTTTGATAATGATCCACAGCGACAAGCCTCTAAACTGGCTAAGGCCTCTCAGTTCATTGTTATCTCGCGCCACCCTTACGATCTAGCGGGCGCGAGCTATGATCGCGGCTGGAAAAGTTGTCTACATCTTACGGACGGCCTTCATAGGAGATATTTAGCGGAGGATGTGAAGCACGGTACTCTGATTGCCTATCTGGTGCATACTGATGATAAAAATATAAATCACCCGACTGCACGGGTACGTATCTTACGTTTTTCCCAAGAGGGCGGTACTCCCGCCGATTATATCTTAGTTCCTGAAGATAATATCTACGGTAGTGCGCCTGCAACTTTCTTAGAGTCGGTGCGTAATTGGTGCAAAGTAGTTAATAAAGGGCGCGAAGAAGGCATATATTGTGCACCTGACGTTTACGTGGATAGCGAAGGGGGTGATACCCGACTACATGTTACCTCACTACAAGGTGCTTTGAAGATAGCTGAAACTGCTCGTAAGGACGGAGATCAACTTGAGATAGAGCAAATTTTCCCTTCGCTAGAACGGGAAGATAGTATTCAGTTTCTCCAAAAAGTGTTATATGTGACGCCCAGTGTTGGCTTTGACTCCTGCCTATGTAAACTAAAACCCGAAGAACTTGCCTCTGTTTGTTTATTACCTGCGTATAAGCACTCCCCGGTACCTTGGCCGATGTTGGCAATGTATGACCAAGGAAAATACTCTATTCAAAAGTTACGTGCACTCTATGCTAAGATAACGTATTATCGGTATTTAAACGGTGTTTTCGACGCAGCTTCGCCGACACTATTAAAGCCAACAACGTTGCTTGCACATTATAAGCTGTGTAGCGCACTTTTTAATAGCGATTCCAACCGGTTTATTGAGTCTTTAAATGTAGAACCAACGGCTTTAAAAGCAGCCATATCGGCCTACTCTACGTACTATAAATCACACAAAAAAAACGCCAGCTACTTAGCCAACGTTGTTACCAATATATCCGACCGGTTTAGGTTACAAGCCGTTACCCAAATTCTACACAATGTTGGATTGTTGCCGGATACAGCTAAGTCCTATTTAACCATACAGGTTCCGGAGTTAGCTAAAGAGTTGGGTATCGAGCGTCCTATTGCCGCAATCCTTGCAGAAGCGCAAGCCGGCAACACGTCGTACAGACTTAATAGAACGTTGCTTACCGGTGAGCACGGTGTTGCCTTGCTAACCGCGTTGACCGCAGCAGGCGCTAGAAATATTTTCAAGGGTTTGCGTATGCGGGAAGCAGCCTCCCCTACGGCACAAATATTTACCATATTAGCTGATAACTTTTCTGCAATCCGTAAAGGTGCTCAAGCTGAAATCCTTAATTCAATTGCCTACTCGATATCTAAATACCTGGTGGGTGAGCGTCCTATTTTCGATGCGCTGTTTGTACTAATTAAAAAAACTAAGAGCACCGCGCGGTTGAAGCTGCTTGCGTCCATTGTTAGACAAGCCGACCGGGTACCCGAAGATCGGCGCGAGGTTATACTAGAGGCAACCGCAGGAATAGAACGCGATATTATTAAAGCCATTATTTCGAGCAGACCGTTATGAAACTTCTAATTAGTGTATCCGAACGCGCACCCAAGTTAGTACCGGTGAAGCAATGGCGCGTCGGTAATGACCCGCTGTTTGCTAAGTACCGTGCGCTGCATTCAAATTGCCTAGAGTTGCATTACCTCGGGCATACCTTAGCGTATTGTCAGCAGTTTGGCCGCAAAGGCAAAATTGGCAAAATCAATGCAAAGGTCCGTACAATGAGAACTGGAAAATAGCATGGAAGAGGAATATAAGGGTATGCCACATGTGATACTGAGTAGTGCATATTTGGCTGCAAAGGGCAGTATACGCATTTCAATCATTGATCCTGCCAACCCTGATCCCGACGGTGGGTACCGTTCGCTAGATACTGCCGTAATCTCGCCTGAGGAAGCCCGCGATTTAGCTCGTTGGATCGGCCTGCTGGTACCGCCTAAATAGCATTTGTAAAGTAACAACTGTCCTGCGTTTTCACAAAATACTGTAAATATATGCGTAAGGTAGTGCGTTTTTCACTACCCTAAATAAGTTTTCTACACACCACGAAAGGGTAACTATGTCATTCTTAGATTCCGACGGCTATATCAACGTAGCCGAATTCATCTTACTGGCCCGTGATATTGACCGTATGGCTGCTAAGGAGGGTTTGAAACCCGCCGAGTTGTATTTCAGCAAGAAGGCCATTGTTAAGTCGGATCACCCGTCGAAGAAGAAACTCGACGAGGCAGCCTTTACTAAGAAACGCGCTCAACCGATCAAGTTGAAGTCGCGTATGCCGGCCTCGGGTAGCCGGGTGCGGATGATGGTTTTGCTGCGTAACTACAAAGGTTTGGAACAAGAAGGTTACGAGGATTACTACAAAGACTACGTGCAGGCTGTCAAGGCAATTGAGCGGCACAACGCAAAGGCTGACAAGGTAGTTGATCGTTTGAAGGTCGATGCTGCTAAAAAGCGTGACCACATGAATGCCGAATTCGACAAGAATCTTGACTGTTTCACCAATGAGGTTCTGCCGGAAGATATTGAGTTTATTGTCGGCAAGTCTATGATGGGCAAGACGGTTATTGTCAAGTTGCCGAATGGGGGTTTTGTGTCAATCGGTAAATCCGATAAAGAGCGTTTCCTGGCAGCTAAGAAGTCTGCTGCTGAGGCACCGGCTAAACCTGTTGGTAGGGTGGGTCGTGCAGGTCGTGTAGCAAAACCTGCTGCAAAACCCGTAGGACGTGGTAGGCCTGTTGCAAAGGCTACGCGCAAAACAGTACGTTAAAGACCCAATGCCCGTGACTTCCCACTCGGTAGTCACGGGCATTTTACTATGCGCGTCGCGGATAAATGCTAATTTGAATATGTTATTAACCACACTCTTGACTCTATTGGAGAGACTAAATGGCTATTATTCTTGATCCGGCTGCTGTATATTCGATGGTGCGTAATTACCTGTTGTTCAGCAAAGTACCTGATCGTCCGAACCAAATTGGTCCACAGTTATCGCGGCTTTTACCCGAAGCTATTATCGGTAGACAGTCAATTCCGGTAAGTGTTCCAGGTGCAATTGCCCACCGTTTTCAAATTTCTAGCATCCAGAACCCTTTAGAGGCGCTGGTTGTACGTTTTAAAACTGCCTGCACTACTATTAGTACGGCAATCAAGCGTCCGGTAACTTTTGAAAATATTACCGGCGGTGTTGTTGCACATTATGCAACCACGGGAAGTTCAAGGGATCGCTTGACGATTGATGTTGCGTTTAAGCATGACCGTGGCTTGTTAGAACTGGTGTACAAAGTTGCTGCCCAGACACCTGTCCCGCCACCGATTGTCATAAATAATTCAGGAACGGTAACAGTGTAATGAAGTTCATTATTTCTCTGTCCACGATCAAGCGTAATATGTTGGTCGTGGATGAGCATGGTAAGGTATTAGGCGAAGTTGCCGCTAATGCGACAAAGAAAGCGGCAGCCCTTTTGGGATGTTCGCCCGTACAAGAGTTCCGAATTGTTGATGGTGTGAATCAGTTAGTATTCACTAAACCGAAACCGCGTAAATCATTTTGAATGGATGCTCAAATGTCAAAACTAAAAATCAGTCTCGAATCAGTTAGTGCCGCTAACGAATACCTGTCAGCAGACGGCCTGTTAAACTTTGCCAAGGTTGCTTCATTGCAGGAACGCGTTGCCAAGTATATCAAAATTGCAGATAAATCGGAAGAAGGTCCGTACAAGATTCTGGCCACGTTTGTGATGAAACGCCGTGCCAAGCCCGTACAGTTCCGTCAAGCTGCCCATGAAAAAGGTACGGACCTAAAGTATCGTGCAGGTCGTGCTATCAAGCTGGCAATGCGTAAGCGTCTGGCACCCGAGGCTCTTGGCCGGGTTGCTGTCGTTCTGCAAATCATTGATGAACCGAAACTGAATGCGGCGCTCAAGTCGGCACAATCTGCAATCAATTCACACATGACGCGCACCGTTAAACACGTTGCTAAAATCTCTACCGAGAAGGCAAAGATCCGCGACAAGGCCAACAGCACGTTTGAAAAGTCGGGTTCAATGATTGTTGCTGCCCTCTTGCAAGGCGGTATCAAAGAGCGTGATATTGTTGCTTCGATGGGCATGATGGGTCGTACCATCTTGGTTCGCCTCGGCCCCGACAACATTGTCTCTATTACCAAAGCGGATAAAACCCGTTTTGCAGCCGCTCAAAAGGCTGCTAAGGCAGAGTGATATGAAACTCAAGGTAAGTCTGTCAACGAATGCTGGACAGAAACGACGGATGCGCGAACGCCGTGTTGACCTGATTGACGGCGACCACTTAGCAACAACACCTGCTAAGGTTACTCGCGCATTTAATGCACTTAAACATAAACGCAAACTCCGCCGTGGGAAAATCAATATAGGTAAACCTACACAAGAGGGTGCGTATCAACCGGATGACTTTAAAGTGAAAGAAATCGTTTCGTTATCCCATGACGTAATCTTCAATCCCGGTACACAGACTACACGGTATAGTGCCTCGCATGAAGCAAAGCGCAACCTTGAACGGCGTATGCCCGGTTATGCGATTGACGTTTTGTACGGCTCTGGTGAAGGCATGCTGCGTTTCTATGCACGGGCCAATATCATTGTCGCGTCACCTACTGAAGGGCAAGAACGCGATGTAGCAATCTCTGCCGAGTGCGTCGCTTCTGCCACCGATATGGCGATTCACAAAGCTGAAATTATTTGTGATGGTCACGTGTTTGACATTCAACCTGCTGACAGAGCAGTCTTTCCAGAGGAAGCTGTTAAAATACTTTCAAAAATTGCAGAGAATGTTATAAACAACATGTGAGCAACGTGCCCGGAATACTAGGTGCGTTGGCTATTACAGAACGTCGTCGTATTTGTGAGCAATGCCCTCACTATGGAAGCTCTGTAAAGTTTATATGCCATGAATGTGGTTGTGTATTACCGTTGAAATGGACACTTGCTATTTTTTCATGTCCTCTTGGTAAATGGCAATTCCAGGGAGACCTGCATGGCAATGAGTGCAGAACGTCGTGAGGCAGTTTGCCGTGTTTGTGATAGCCACGACTCAAACTTTTTGTTAGAAAGCTGTTTAAGTTGGACCGACGTAGTATTAAGTGAGGTGTGGAATTCCCCAACCTCAAATTGTCCAATAGGTAAATGGGATGAGCACTGCACAGAAGACTAAGCCTCGAACGGAAACTGCGGCAAAGAAGCCAAGTCCCAAGAAACTTGGAGAACGCCGCGATCAATTAGCAGCCGATGCAAAGGATCTGTCACGTGCTGCGCAAAGCTTAAAAGCCAAACGCGTACCAAACTCGGAGCAGATTTTTAAGAATGAATACGACCGGATGTTGCGGTATAATTCGTCTTTGATCCGCCGCATGAATGAGCAATTACGTACACAACTATCCTCACGTGACATATATGCACTAAGTACTATTATGTCTCAGCAGCGCGAGGTGATTAATGACCTTCGATCAATTGCGGATATGTCGCAGCAAGTCGGAATGTTGTATGACCAAGCCGTGACACCCTTCGTTAGTGATATGACCCAGCTGGTTACCGATGTATATTATCAACTACGTCGGTTACTCATGGAAACCTCAAAACCTAAAGAAACACAATTTGCGTTAGCGCAGCTAGATGACTTAATAAAACAATTAGGCTTAGGTATGCAAACCGGACAAGGTGTAATGCGACAGTCCATCAGTCAAGTTCTGTTGGGCCCTACCGATACTGTAAAAGTTAAAAAGAAGCAGAGGTGATACATCATGTTTTTTATTGAAAAAGATGCAAGGTATAGCAACTACATAAAATTTGAAGATTTTGATTCGCTGTCCGCGGATGTACCGCGCTTGAGTATCTTGCGAGTTGAAATGGAGCGCGTACACCCAGGCATGACTGACTTTATTATGCGTGTTGCTACTCCTAAGTACGCAGGTGCAAAGCAGTCGGGAACGGTATTGAGTATTCGCGGCACTCGCAACTTTACCAAGTATGATACTATGGTAAACTTAGCGGAGAAGGTGGTTGAGCAGATGAGTAAGCGTGGCGATGAAACCTACAAGTGGGACGACGCTGACACCGATCACCTGGCTGACATGCTCTTTGGACCTGCTAAATTTTTTGCTGCCAATACGCGCATCGAGCGGTTAAGCTACGCTACTGAGGCACTTTAATGACGCTACGCAGCGATTTTGCCAAGCAAATTGGTGAAAGCGGCTTACCGCCGTTTGTCGATCCAAGTATTGCCGATACTTGGGGTGTATATGAGGCTCAATCCGGGGGTGACAGAGTTTTGTCTGTCCTCGGATTTATGTTTTTGGTCCGACAGGCCGGCATGAAACGCAAGCTATCGATCAAGGATGACCCTAAGGTTCTGTATAGTAAATTCCGTGCAGAGGAATTTGATACGGAAGCTGCCTTGCTGGCACGTCAGCTAGTACGCTATCATATTTTTGATGCTTTGAAAGTTTATAAATCTAAATTCACGAAGGTGCTGCCGATACGCGGCACTGAACGTACCTTCCGGTTTGACCTTTGTCTTGAACCGCGTAAGAAAGAACACCTAGACAGTGCCCTTGCAAAGTTGAGCGGTTTGCTGTATAATGGCGACGTACCTAAGCAGTTGCGTGAGGTATGGCGTAAGCTACCGCTATCATCACAAGCAAAGCCCAAGTCATCACTACCGAAATGTAACCTGTTGGTAAGTGCTGAATCAACGCTGGGTTTCTTGGCTTTACTGGCAAAATCCAAATCTGCAATTTTTGCACGTCGCGCGGCCGATGATATTTTAGTTATGCGCCTGGTAACGACGGTTGACGTTCAACCGGTTCCGTGGTTGACTGACCGTCAACACAATGAACTGTTGAAGTCGCTTGTCTCAAAAGCGTTTTCCAAACTTAAAGGATAGGTTTATGAATAAAAGACTATTCGATGCACTCATTTCTATATCAAGTGTATCGTCAAGTGCTAAGACTCTTGCCGAGCAGGTAATGGCAGATTCGAGTCCGGAACTTGTAAAACAATTGTATGACAAAATCCAACAGTTAGAAAATCGTCTAGCCGAGCTTACGGCTATTGCCGAAGAACCTGAAGAGATCTCGGATGACGAGGCTTTGGCTCTTTCTAACAATATGGCTATTCGTTTGAAAGATGCCACGTGGGAAGAAATTAGCCGCTATACCTCAGCTTACTTAAAACTATATCCAAAAGCGGTGCGTGTAATTGTTGCCACTTCTTTACGCAATAAAGCACACGAATTAAAGTCTGCTCCACTTGATGTGTGGCTAGATGTTATTGCCCTTGGCGGAGAACTGAAATGAAATTTATACTAAACGAAGAATTACTGCATCGCCTGCCGACAGCAGATGCCTCTGATTTAGAGTCTGTATCCGCGCGTAAGAAAAAAGCAGCAGAGCCGGAAGATGAAATTGATAATGCTACGTTGGAATCTTTGATTCCTGTGCAGTTGTTACCCGAAGAAATGGAAGCCTTTGTAAAAGCATTCCATCCGAAACGTGCGGCTAAAGGTCCGCAGGCTTTTGTTGATGAAGCCCGCTTTTTGGTAGAGATAAGTGCGTATGTTGGTGCAATTTTCGCCGGACTGCGTTATGGGTTTGGACAGCTGGTGCACAACTATGATGGTAATGTAGTCGCACTTGGCGATGCAGTTACGAAAGATATTGAACTTTCGTACAAAAACGCTACCGAGTTGGAAAAGAAGGCAAAAGACTATCTGATGAATATGGCAAGCGGTTCACACCATATCATTAGAGACAGTGCGCGTTTTAAGGGTGGTAAAGATATTCTGTATGTGGGCCTGCGCGGTGCAAACGTTAGCCCCCTGTTGACAGCCGATATGGCGCAAACCTCTGCAATTCCTCTGTTACAAAGTTCATATCAATATGAAGCTAATAAAACAGCCTATGAATCAGAGGTAGCAAAAGCTTTCGTACAAACCGGTTTGCAGATCCAACGCCTATTCTTTGGTGACCAAACTGCTCAACTCTCAGCCTCCTACGCACGGGTTATGCAACAGCACTTGATTGGTGCTAAGTGGACTGTGATCGACGAGCTGACTAAGATTCTTATGCACGGCCCCTTGGCTAAAATGGGCATCCCGGTGCTTTTGCCTACCTTCAATGGGGCGATGACCGACCATGCAGCCGCACGACTGAAGGATTACATCTCTGTTTTAGCCTTGCGCGAACCTAATCACACGATTGTCTTACAAAAGACTCGTCAGAAGGATACACCCGACGAATCTCTTGGCATTTGTTTGGAATACCAGGCCTTGCAACCTGACCTGCGGTTTTCGTTTGCCGTTAATTTGCCCAAGAATTTCTGCGAGTATATTACGCAGACTAAAGAGGAGCAAATTCCGTTAGTGCCTTTGAATACGTGGGCCAGTGTGTGGAGTGCAGCAATGCTGCGCCCACCTAAGATGCGTTCTGCTAAAGGTAGCAGCGGTGATAAAGCACAGGGTGCGCGGGTACTTATTCCCGAACGTGCTCCCAAGTATGTTTTGCGCCCGTCGGTATCTGATGAATTGATTGAGCGTCGGAAGAAGCTCGGTTTGTATAGCGAACCTGGACGTGTCAACGAAGAGGGTCTGTATATCACCTATAACGGTGACCTTGCTTTCTTGAATTCTTCGGACGTATCAGCCACCGAGAATGCCAAAAGTTATGAGAAAATTGCTGAAGCGGCTCTCGCACTCAGCTTTGACGCAGGTACGCCACTTGCGGCAGGTCAGCGTGGCTCCACGGGTGCGGTATTCGATCTTGCTTCCCCACATTACGCTGAGAAGATTGCAATCCTAAAGTCGGACCTCGGCAAGTATAAAGGTTCTGCCCAGGCCATTAACTGGGACCTCAATACCGTACTTACTGTATCGGTATCGGATCCTGATCGTCTAGTCGGCACGAAGCTGATTGGGGCAAACAAACCGGATGATCTAAACTTAGCCACTTACTTGCGTTCGCCTTTTAATCGTGGTATGCGTGATATGTTTTCACGGACACGCATGATTGTAGATGGTCGACGGTCGGGTGTTGACCAGTCTTCCTTTAATGACGTCAAGCAAGGGTTAACTCAGTCTTCCGTATTTTTCAATTTTGCACATTTTTATAATCACCTTCTGAAACTCAAGAAAGTACCTGCGCTCAAAGAGTTGGTTGATAAAGCAGCGGTCGAGTTGAAGATCAAAGACCTCGGCGATGAAGGTATTGTTGATTTTGAAGTATCACCAACTGATACTACTAAGACTATCTATCGGCAAATTATTGCACGTGACTTGTCAGTAATGGAAGCCGGTGAAAAGACAGGTCAGATCATTGTTGCACTGCTCGGCGTAGTTGCCGATCAAGCCGCTGCAAAACCAAACTCCAATTTAGCCCGAATTTGTATCCGGGACAACACCGAGTTTGCTGAACACGACCGTTACTTCGATGGTATGCGTTCAAATGTTGGTGAATTTGGTCGACTGTATGCTTGGCTCGGCGGTCAAGTGTTCCTCCAAGCCTTGTTGGCAGTTATCGCAGTTCCACGCAAAGACCTGCTTAATGTTGACGACGTTGAATACGATCCTGCGAATATGGATTCCGGTCACCCCGGCTATATGAACCTCGTTAATGAGGTCATGCCGATGTGTACGGTCTTTTCTAAATACGTCATGCCTGAAGTGCGGGATGCCATTTATACTCGGGCAGACGAGCAGAAGGAAAAAGAATCGCAATTTTCAGATGCTGACCTTAACTTAGCAGGTAGTAAGCCGGTAAATCCGGATGGAAAAGGCGGCATGAAGTTGTTTCCTCACCAAGCAGAGGCTCTTGCTAAATTGAAAGCACACCCGCGGATTGCCATTTTAGACATTGCTCCCGGCGGTGGTAAAACGACTATCGGCTTGTCAGATATTGCCTGCTTGTACTCAGACGGGTTAGTTAAGCGTCCGTTTGTATTTTGTCCAAATCGGTTGGTGCGTAACTGGATTGAAGATTTACACAAGTCTTTCAATGGCTGGAATGCCATCCCGGTAACTACCGAAACTATTGCACTGTGGGGCGAAGAGCGTCTTACCGATATGATTCTCAAAGCACCGCCTAATACAGTGGTGATTGTCGGTAACAGCTTTATCTCTAACAAAGGTAAAACGCAGTTGGTGATCGGCAATGCAGTTGACAACGTCTCCAACTCCGTAGAGTTTTGTAAGAAGTTTCAACCGGATTATGTCTTGATTGACGAAAGCCACCGGATTCGTAATCCACGGTCGGCTATTCACCAAGGCATCAAGTCGATCATGCAAATGTCCAGCGTCAAGTATGGACGTATCGGCACAGGTACTCTGATTCAGAACGTACTGTCCGACGTAGTTGGTCAATCGGCTGTATTTAACGGTCAGATTTTCCGTACAGTGGACGAGTTCGAGGAAGAACACAAAGGTGTTGTTGGCTTTGTCAACGACAAACCTATTGTCGACTACCTTGAAGAGACTCCACTGAAGGCACGTCGTCGTTTGGCGGAATTTGCTACGGTTATTTCCTTCAAGCGTAAAGAGTGGGCCTTCATGCTGCCCATGCCGATTGAAACGTTTATTACCGTCAAGATGGAAGAAAGCGGTGATACCGGACATAAACTTCAGTTGTTCTACAACGCAGTTCTGAAGGAAACTTTGGAAGAAGCAAAGAATGATCCGCGTTTGAAGAAGAAAAAATCTGATGAAGACGAGGATGATGAGGATGACAGTGCTTCACCGGAAGATCACAAAATCACAACCAATGATGGCGTTTCATTAGACGTATCCGACGAGGATGACGACAGTGATAGCATGGACGATCTTGAAGAGGCCTTACAGCCTTACTTGCAACGTCTGGAACGCATCCTAACTGATCCCTTCGGCGATCCTGAACTGCTCGACGTTGCAAAAGGCATTTTCGGTGATGACTTTGACGAGAACTACGTTACGCCAAAGGTTCAAAAGGTCATTGATCGTATTAAATTGCACTTTACTGAAGTTCCTTGGACCAAAGGTACTGAGTATAGTGCTGCCGATATGGTGGATTATAACGGTAAGACTTACATCTTTAAGTCAGAACTCGCCAAAGGTGAGGGTACCGAGCGTAGCGATAAAGCCCCGGATACCGACACTGAGAATTGGAAGCTGCAAATTCGTGGTAAAATCTTTATTGCTTGCCGCTATACCCGGTCAGTAGACGCCATCTACAAAGCGTTACCTGCTGAATATAAGGAACAAGCAGTTCGCTTCCACGGTGAAGTTGAAGGCAAAGACGACAATCTTGCCCGCTTTATGAATGACCCGAAAACAACTATCTTCATTGCTAATGAAATGGGCGTATCCGAAGGTCACAACTTCCAAATGGCGAGTCGTTTTATTCGTGTGGAAGCTCCGTGGGCACCTGGTGAGTTGGATCAAACTGCTTCACGAATTTTCCGCCCAGACGTTGGCGGCGAATACACCCGTCAGTCAATCTTCCTTGATTGGATCGTCTGTGATGAGACCTTGGAAGTTGCTAAGATGGGTCGCCTCATCAGTAAGATGTTGAAGCGGGCTAAGTTTGACGAGTTGGATAATCCAAAGTACTACAAGAACCTTAATCCGCAAAACCTGCCCATCATAAAGATGAGTTTGGATAACATCCGCGAATTACATAGTTTTAATGATCTTTGCGCAATTCCAAGTGCGCCCGGAGATATTCACACCATTCACCCGCACAGCTACATTGGACAGTATTCTTTCTTAGTCCATGAAATGAGCGAAGAATTCCGGGAAATGCGTAAGACCAAACCTTCGATCATGTTGCCGGTGGAAGCTACGCCGATGCCCGAAGGTTCCTCTGTCATGGACTTTGTTCCGTGGGTTGCCAACATGAAAGTCGAGGACAAACACGGCGACGGTTTACGCCCATTGCGTGAAGCTTTGGAAGACAGTGAGTTTGAACTTGCCCGCGAGTTTAAGAAGAATCACAAGGTATTGATCGGGCAGTATGTACGCACGGAGTTTGGCTTGGGTATCATCACCAAAGTAACAACCAAACGCGGTGGCAGTGTTGATGAAGAGTCACCCGATGCCGATCCCAATACAGATAATGAAATCAGTAAAGTACGGGTACAACTTGTTCAAGGCGGCAATATTGAGATGCTGTCAGCTAGTAAGGTATTCTTAGCAACAAAGGTTACCGAGCAGAACAAGAATAAATACAATAAGAAGGCACCGAAGATTACCGAAGCTGACAAGAAGCGTACCGCAAAAGCCCGCGCCAAGGCTGAAGAGGCTCTGGAGCGAATTCGGAAACGTGAGGAAGCCGCAAAGCGCCGCCTAGCTACAACTGCCAAACGTGGTACGCGCACACCGCCTATTGAGGAACCTGAAGTAGACATTGAAGAAGCGCCTGAGAAAAATGTGGTGCTTTACCCGGTTGTCTATAACTCGTTCTTGGCTCTGGAGGCGATGGAAGACCTCGCGGATAGTAAAGAGTTACAACGCCATGGCTTTACGCGGTTTGGCAACTATGCTTATTTGCCGGTAAAAACTTATCAAAATTTCACAGCCGCTCTGGACTGGATCGAAGCAAACTTTACGCTTGCACCGAAAACAGTAAAGCTATTGGATTCTTTGCATGACTCCTTTGCCTCCGGACGCGGACGTAAGTTTGGTGTTGATCTAGCGCCTGTTTCTGAGTTCCCGCTTTTCTATCGGATGCGTCATCAACTTACGAAAGTATTAAACCGACGCAAACCGGAGTTGAAGGTATATCCAGTAGTTATTAGTCAGAACTTAGTGTTGGTGGTTGATCTTTCGACCAATCCAGCCTTCCGTAAATACTTGAGCAAGGTAATTAAAGGTATGGCGGGTTCTAACAAGTTCCAAGAAGCGGATGGTATGGATATTTGCTTTTTCAACAACAAGACCTCGCTTATCGCCAAGGTTAAAGAATTGCGAAAGGCTGGGTTTACTATCACCAACTATGACGAGTTGAAGGAAGAAGTTAATAAACTTACCCTCAAGACCGCAAAACTCAAGTAAGGAGAACATAATGCAAACAGGTTCCGAGCAATTAAAATCGCAACAAAAGGTAATGCAAGCCCGCAACTTCTATCAAGGTAAAATCGACGGTATTTGGGGACCTAAGACAATCGCAGCAAAGGTAAAGTGGGAACGCAGCGGTAAGTTTGCCCCGGCAATTCCAAATAACGGTTTTCCTCTTGCTGATCGTGGTCCTTTTCCGATTGGAGTACGTCGTCAAGCAGATGGCACACTGAGTTGTTCTGAGATTGAACTTAGTGCGCAGTTGCCGAAGGTTGAAGCGCCGGTAGCACCTCCTGCTGTGCAAGCACCGCCTGCAAGTGTCTTTCCAACACCACTCGCAAATGTAGCGCAGCCTGGAAATAATGACCAGCAACGCCAGGACCGAAACAAGAACAAAGGTGACGGGGACAACGGTAAGAAGCAATAAACCAGCGGGCGGATCGCATCTAGCGTTTCGCCCGTTTCTCTTTGCAAAACTGTAAAAGAAACAACTACACAATAAAAGCGGTGCACTGTGAAATATACTTCTTATGAGTATGATTTGGGACGCTTCAACATAGATAACTACAATTATGTTAAGCTGCCTTATGAAGCATCGGGTAAGATCAAAGTTTTATTTGTACTTGACCACATGCCCAAAGAGGACATGGAGTGTGGACGCCTGCTGTCCGGCGTTACCGGTGACTTACTTAATTCTCTTATCTCGCACACGAAACGGATGTATGCCAAACAAGCGTCTTCCTTTTCTTGGCTTGCCTGCACGTTCAATGCGTTCAAGTCTTACGGTAAATCCGCAGAATTCCGAGCAACAGCGGAAGCAGCTTTTGCTGACCGTGTACATAACTTGATCTGTAAGTACCAGCCCGACTATGTTGTGCCTTTTGGTGCTTCGGCAATGCGGGCAGTATTACCGGCCAAAAAGCTGGTAGAGAATGAACACGGGCGAGTGCGTTATAGCTATTGGCTTGGTGTGCCGATACGTCGGCGGATTAAGTTCGGCGGTATGGAGCATTCGACTACGATTGTTTCCAACATTAGTCTCAATGATATTATCCAAGGTGATGGTGGAGAGGCCAGCTTACTCGGTTATATGTGTAAGTGTTTAGCACCAATCTTTGGTAAGACTTATCTAGTAGATAGTGAGGAGATACTTGCTGACGGTGCCACGTTTATCGATACGTTTAAGAAGTTTGAACGTTTGATGGACACTCTTGCTGAAAAAGAGTATATCGCTGTTGACACTGAAACAAAGAATCTAAACAAGGTTACCAACCAACTACTGACCGTGCAGTTTGCCTATAGTCAGCGTCGTGGGTTTGTTGTACCGATGTCACATAAAGATTCACCTTTCCGGCCAAATGAAGTTACAATGATGCAGCAGCGCCTCAAGGAATATTTTGAAGGCGCTAATAACAATAAATACCATGTATATACTAATGCTAAGTTTGACCTAACTCAGTTTCGGTCTGCTTGTAATGTAGAGTACTTCGCCAACCCTTTGTGGGATATACTTGGTGGCGAGTTCACTTTAGATGAAAATCTAAAATCTCTTGACCTTGTCTTAGGTGAATACTACTATAGCCTTGGAAATCTAGCGGTGCAGTACGGCTATGAAGGCTATCTAACCGCGGACTTTAGCAAACAACACCGAGCCAACTTTTCATCAGCCGATTTGAATGATCCGGCAGTAATTAATTACTGCGCAATGGACACGTGCGTACCAATTGCAATACATCAACAACAAAAATTACGTGCCAAAGACCAAGGCTACGTTGGCTTCAAAAATGGAGCATACGGGTGCCGGACTCGATGTTAATTATCTGTTCTATTTGCGTACTGATGAGTCGCCGATTGAAAAAGAGATTGATAACATGATGAATGCTTTGTTGCACACCAGTGCAGCAAAGAAGGCAAACAAGTTGCTTGCGGATAAGTCCGGTATTCCAACCACGTCTATGTTTGGCGATCAGTATGCAGGTGCATTGGTATTGAAGCTAAATAAACCAGAACATCGTCGCGCTTTCTTCTTTGACGTACTTGGACTGAAGCCGCTTGCAACTGGTGTTTCCGGTGCTGGAAAAATAGATAAGAAGTTCCAACAAGCCTACGCGCACGTGCCGGAAGTGGCACAGTTTACAAACCTCGAGAAGGCTAAAAAGTTACGTAATGCTTACGTAAAGAGTTTCCTAACGATGTTGAGTACCAGTGAAGACTTGCAAAAGGATCACCGGATTAGACCAGACTTTGGCTATCTTACCGTTGTTACACACCGAACGTCAGCGCGTAACCCAAACCTTCAACAAGTCCCGGCGCATTCGGCACTTGGCAAGCACATCAAGCGCCTCTTCGTAGCACGTCCGGGAACTTTGTATGTGAAGGTCGACTATCGGGTACATGAAGTTCGTGGTTGGGGTATTATCTCTTTTGATAAGGCAGTTGCAGAGGCTTTTGAAGCGGCGAAGAAGTTACGTGATGAATATCGCCTGCACCCAACCGCAGAATTAGCTAAACGGTTGAAGACTGAGGCGGACATTCACATTCAAAATGCTGCGTTCTTCTTTCAGAAAGCTTTGGATGCGATTGACAAGTCTTTACGTAATGCCGTTAAAGGTGTAGTATTCGGCTTTATTTACGGCATGGGTCTGCGTTCTATGTCGGCAAACATTAAGCAAGACGAGGATTTTACTAAAAAACTCCTGGATAAGTTTGCTCGACGTTTTCCTAAAGCAGTTGCGTGGTCTAAATCAGTCAAAGACTTTGCACGTACCCATATGTATGTTGAAGCACCGACTAAGATTCGACGTCACTTGTGGGGATATATCTTACCTTCTTCTGTTGAACACGCTAGTCAGGTAGCTGCACAGAATGATCGTCAGGCAGGAAATGCACCTATCCAAGGTATGTGCTCTAAGTTTATGATGAATGGCATACGAATCTTGGACCGCTTGGTATTTAAACAACTGCAACAGAATGAAAACTTCCAGTTGTATATTTCCAACTCAGTGCACGATAGCTTAGAAAATGAAGTTGGCTACGCTAATTTCTTAAAAGGTTTGTCTTTGATTGAATGGGCTTTAACCGAAGGAGTCAAAAATGTTGTTAAGAAACGCTACGGTTTTGACTTAATAAGTGGGCTGGAGATTGACTTTGAAATCGGTGCCTCTCTATCTGAATGTGAAGGTTGGGATTTTAGTATACATCAACTGGATCGTTTAGTTATTGACAGCCTACTATTTCAGAGAAATAAATTAGGGCATGAGTTAGATGTTGCGAAAGCCTATCGAACTATTTTCAGCAAACGCGCTCTGAAAGATGATGCCCCTAATTGGATGCAGCACCAAGTTGCAAACCTCTCTTACGAATTTAAACTTACAGAAAAAGACTATTTACAAGAACTTTTACACAAGGGTAAGGCGAAACTTGCGGATGGTAAAAACCTTATGGAATCCTCTGAGGAAGACACTGTAAAGAAGGGTAAGGAACTTCTTGCAGAAGGTAAAGACTTGGTAGACTACGCGCGGGAATTAAACGAATATAGGGCGAAGTATGATTGAATCCGTGCAAGTAGGTGCAAGTTCAGTTGTTCAAACCCTAATTGAGGGTAAACAGCGAGATGAGCAGGTAGAAATTTCACAAAAAGTGGAGCGCGAAATTCAAATCTTTTTGAAGAAAGAGATACCTAGTAGTACTGATGTTGTAACCTTTTGTAGCCACCTCGCTACTATTTTTGATCCCGGTGTTGTTGCAAGCCACTATGTATACCACAAGCTGTTATTTGTATTTTTAGATGTAGTTCCAACTGACGTAAAATCCAAATTTATCTACATGCCACACTCATCACGGATGCACTAAACATGATACAACAAAAATCGTTTTCCTTTTCTGCCGATTGTAAAGCACTTGAGCAAAGTATCAAGAAGGTTGTTGCCGTTGCAGGACCGCAATCTGCCTTTTTTATAGCAATCTTCAAGAAGAAGATATGTGTTTTAGGTATGGGTACAGATACCTTTGCTTTGTTAGCAGTACCTAATACCGAAACTACAGATACTGGTGGTATTTTTGGGTTCGCTGCTGAGATACTACCCGGCTTGATTAAGGGCCGGTCAGTAATGGAATTTAAATTTAACGGCAGCGAGTGTCAATATAATCAAGTAAAAGGACGTTATGCCGGAAAGGTAACGGCAGAATCTGTTACTGACGATCAGATTGAGACCCTCTTATCGCGCATCGATGACAAAGTAAAAGGCACTACGGCAATTGACGCAGATACCTGGTCAGCTATTAAGATAGGTATCAATGCTACCGGCGTCAAAGACGTATATCAGAATACAACCTTGCTTAGTTATGTAACTCTTACTAAAGACGGTAAACTTCAAGTTTCGTCCTTTGATCCGCAGCACTTCGGTCTGTATCGGACGAAAGTTTCGGGAGGCGCACAATTCAAGGCTGCTTTGCCGCAATCACATTTCTCTTTGATCGAGCAATTATCCGGCGGTGGTGATACCTCGTTTAGCGTCACGCAAACACGTTTGCGTGCTACTGGTCCTGGTTTTATGGCTGTTCTACCGGCAACACAAGCTGAAGACCGCCACTTCAATATGGTGCCCGATTTTCTAAAGAATCTTCCTACTGCTGAGTATGAAGCAGTCGGTAGCGTAGAAAAAATGTCAGCAATTACTGACAACTTGTTTACGCTATACAATGCAAATAGTAACTTTACGATTAAAGCTAAAGCGGATGCTCTTACAATTGGTTTGTCGACCTCTTCGGGATCTGCTTCGGATTCTGTAAAGGTAAAAACTACCAGTAAAACTATTAGCCTCAGCGTTGATCCAAGACTTTTCATGGACGTGCTGTCGCTTGCCAAACCGTGTAAGACAGTAAGCATTAAAGTTACTGATAAGGTATTTTCAATGTCTGGTAAAATTGGTGATGCTGACGTATGCGTTGCCTGTTCTCGCGTCGAGTAATCTATGGAAGGATCTGTAATAACGATTCGCAATGCTGTGGGTTTTCAGCAACTTACCGATAAGCATATCAAACATAATCTACGCGGCACCTCACTTGTAGCGTTTATACCAACGCCCGGAGTTTCTGATACGTATACTGTAGGTGAGCAGTCGCGTATCAGCGGTGTCTGCCTTTATCATTTTTTGATGTCTACTGGTATTGTTCGTGGCGTTTTATTAGCCTCTCCACGGGCACATACTATTTTGACACCGCTTATGCTGAAAATAGGATCATGCCCTGCACCTTTTTCGGTAAATTCAAACCTACAACAACTTGGGTTACTTATCTATGAGTCCGCGGACAGCAGTGTTTTAGTAATACCTTCAGAGGTTAAGTCCTCCCTTTTAGTAGAGGTTGATACATAATGAAACGAGACCTACGTCCTCTGATGGAGCGATTGCGTTCGGATAAGCGGTGTGAACGTTTAAAAACGTTATTCCATGAATTACCTATCTATCAATTACCCATTGAGGATTTTACCAAAGAGATAGAGCAGATTCACAAAACCCGTAATATTCGATTTCTTACGCAGTCTAGCCCTCGATTTATTGAGTCGGTAGTGGACGCATCCTTGATGGATCAGGCAAACCGTTCACGCTTGACTGAAATTGCAATGGCTTGTTATAAGGCAGAGAATACTTTGCAGGAAGCATTAGAACCTTTGCGTGAATACCTACTGCTTTCTTATGCCGCTGATTTGGCATTCATTCGCACTAAAGACGAACGCGGCATTGTCTTAAATATGGCTCTTGCGCCGTTTGTTAAATTTATTTTTCGGGTAACTCAGGTTAAGCAACTCGCAGAGATGGTAATCAAAGACATCGATCAAGGAGCTTATTCTTTACAACGCCTCGTAGCCGCTATGCAGTTGAAAAATGGCCGTGGTGAACAAACACTTTAAGGAGATTACTATGGCAGAAGAGCACATGCACGTTACCAATCCAGATAATGAATTGCAATTTGATGTTACGGTAGAAGCATCCAACGTCTTTTGTGAAAAAGACGGCAAGCTCCTACAACTTTGGGTTGATGCGATTAAGCACACGCCACATGAATGGCGACCTTTACCTACCTATAATGAGGCTATTGCTAAGTATGGTTGCGAAACAGTTACGGGCCTCTGAGAGGCTTGCAACTTGGTTGCGTGAGCAAGGTTTCCAAGTTGTTTCTACGAATATTAGAAATTCACGATCTGACTATGCTTTTTGGAAAGTAGCAGGCAAGAACATTACGGGTGGTTTCTGTGAACCTACTAGTGAAGTGCATAAGCAGATTAATGGTCGGTTTGCTGCGGATCACGTGGATTCTTTCGATAAATGGGCAAAATGTCCCTTGGTTATCAATGTCACGCACTCTATAGACTTTGAAGCCTTAAAAAGGTATCTTGATTTTCTGGGTAGTGAAGAAGGTTTCAAACATAGTGATACGTTTGCCTACCTTGATGAATCAATTTTACCAAGAGTCGCGTGATTACTATGGAATACAAACGCTTTGAAATAGTAGTATCCGGTAAAGAGCGTACAATTTCCTTTATTGAAACCGCACAGTCTGAAATACAAGCGCGTAGTCAGGCGATACGTTATTTAAATGCACTAGATATTCGCGTTACTGTAAAGACATTTAAAATAAATCAACTATCGACAAATCTAAATGGGACCAAACCTACAGAACAACCTAGTGTGTGCGAAGTGTAAGAGGTTAGTGCCGAATCTTTCAGCACAGTTTAATCCACACGCACAAATGGTGCAATTAAACTTCTCATGCCACGGTGCAACGGACACGCTTATAATGTCAATGATGGACATACAGCAAGGTGGTAGCGTTGTTGTTTTTGCCGAGTTTGAAACTATTAAAACACCTAAATAATGACCCAGCCTAAGATTCTGATCCGCGACAGAATATATATACCGATAAATACACTACCTGACGTCGAATTAGTTAAGCAACGCTACACTCGGGCAATGTTTAAGGATGTGGCGTGTGCTCAATGCGAATATCGCAATGAGCGTCCCTGCTCGGTTTGCGAAAGCTGTGCAAATTATGAAGGTACGATCAAGTTATTTAATCAACACCACGTCAAAGGTGTTAATTATTTGGGATTACCGGTTGGCGATAAACGTAATATCGAACGCAAAGCCGGTATTGATTACGATGACTATAAGATAGTTGATCTACGCAACAAGGCACCGCTTCAGTATAAAATCAAGTTTACCATACCACTGAGAGAACACCAAGTGGGTTTGGTTAAAGATTTTATGGCCAATAAGTTTGGTATGCTTGAAGCACCACCGCGTACAGGGAAAACGTTGCTGATGTTGAAGATTGGCCTACAGCTCGGTCAGCGTATGGTTTTGTTGGCAAATCAGCATGAGTATCTACAACAGTTTCTTTGGCACATTGAAGGAAATGAAGCCGAGGGCATACCCAAGTGTACAAATCTGCCCGAGATTCAAGCGCGAGTCGGTAAGAAACTCTACGGTTTTCCTAAAACCGATGAAGACTTCAAGACGATGCAGTTTATGGTGTTGACCTACCAGCAGTTCTTTTCGTTGGTAAAGGGTAAACAGCGTTTGAAGTTAGTGTCTGAAAATATCGGTACAGTTGCAGTTGATGAAGCTCACCGAGTTGGCGCAACTACTTTCGCTACCGTACTCAACCAGTTTTATGCACGATACCGCTTTGGCGTTACCGGTACTGTTGAACGCAAAGACGGTAGGCATAAAATCACAAAACAGATTATCGGACCTGTTGTTGCTAAAACGCTGGTAGAAGCCTTGACACCTTTAGTTTTGGTAAAAGATACCGGTATCAAGTTGAAGCGTGATCCGAAGATGTGGGTTTACAAGATGAAAGCCTTGTGCGACAGCAAACCACGCAATGACATGATTGTGCAACGCTGCCTCAAAGATGTAAAAGCCGGACACAGTGTAGTAATTCCTTTGATATTCACCAAGCACATTCACCAAATCGTTCGAGAAATTAATGAAGCGGCCGAGAGTCCCATCGCAGAAGCTTTTGTCGGCGGGGGTGCTGAAAAACATAAAGAAGTACGCCGTAAGATTTTGGCACGTGCAAAGAGCGGTGAGACTAAGGTAATTGTAGGCACACGCAGTCTTTTACAACTAGGTCTAAATGTTCCTAAGTGGTCTGCGATGATGGAAGTAATACCGATTTCAAATAAACCTAATCTATTACAAGAAACAAGCCGGGTGCGTACCCCTTTAGAAGGAAAACGTCGTCCTATAGTCAGGCTATTTTATGACTCCGCGATGCCTGCCTCGGTAGCCTGCGCAAGAAATAGTGTGTTGCACATGCAAGACTTTAGATACGAGTTTTCTAAGGATACACATACGCAATCTTCCATTGCCTACCTATTAAATTCAAAGCGAGACCGGCGATCTTCTGATGATTATGAAGATTCTGAATTCCGGGCGCAGCGGTTAATTGATTCAGACGAGGGTACTACTAGCCTAGGACGCGCCCGCGCTGGGAGGAAATAATGCGTAAAATAGTTTGTGCTGCCTTACGTTCCACGGCAGGAGATTTAATCTTAGGTCCTCGACATTTTGATTCTGTAATGCATCAGCAGATTAATAATTACAAGCTGATCCATCACGATTGGCGAGCTGCCGAACAAGGTTTTATAGATCAACACGGAGTTTTTCTTGATCGCCTTGAAGCCTTCCAAGTTGCAACTGAGGCAAATCAAATTGTACGACAAACCGGTAGTGAGCATAATGAGAAACTCTACAGCGAAAACTTGTATTGAAGCTAGTTTGGTTCGCAACTTTATTAGTGAAGCCTGGGAATTAGCTAAACGCAAACACCAGGAGACCAAAGATCTTAAAGAACGTGCCCAGATTGCCAAAGTCTTCAACAATCGCTACACCTACTGTAAAGAGTATGTACCGAATCTTGAGAGACTTCCCGGTACTGCGATGTATGGTATAAATCCGAAGGGTGGTTTCGCATGGATGTGTCCCGAGTGCAATAAAATACACCATCCTATTGAAAGTAGTGTCTTTAGCGGTTTACAATACCCAGCTTGCTGTAAAACGCCGCACGGTCACCGCTTATATGACGATATTAAGACAGACTAAATGGACAAACTTATACTAAGACGCTTGCCAAAAGATCGAGAAAAAATGATGGTTGGCAGGGGTGTGCCGTACGCAGATTTAATACACGGACAAGGTACCTTCAATGTACTTGACAATCTGGTGAAATATGAAACAGATATACCGGGTGTTCATTCAAAGGTAGTGTCCATTGTTAAACAGGTACGTGCTTTGGAGTCGATGATTGAGAATCCAATACGTGCTAGATATACGGTGTGTTTTAATAGTTTTCCAAGTGATTTGCTGGCAAAACATCTAGGCGTGCACATTTTCAATTTGGCAATATCATCTTGGTATAAGCGACATAAGCCCGGACGTGTGCTACCGATATGGCATCGGGTGTACGGCGGGTTGTCTGATACAATCCGCGATAAGGCAACTGACGAATTGCCGAGTTTATTAGTATTAAGCAACGTCAACGATCAAAGCAGTGCCTACAAACTTGAGAAGGTACGTGACTTACTAGAGCGGTTCTCTGACATTCCGCGTATTGTAATTACCAGTAGTCGTGATCCGATTACCTTTTTTGCTACGAAACTGCATTATCCAATCAACGCCGGGATCCACATAGGTCCGGCAAATAGAATAAAGGAATTATAATGGCTCAAGGTATTGATCTAGCAAAAGATATTTCACCTGCACACGCCCAAGCAATTGAAGCGATGAAGGAACAACTACTTATTGTATTTCTGAATCGCCTCGGTGGTAAGGTTGATATACCAGTTGCAGAAATAGACGGTGCTGGCACATTCAATTTATTGATGAGTGCCGACATAGAGGGTACTTTCCATTTTATTACCGAGAAGAAACACTAATGTTTTTTAGATTACCTCAAACCCTTGGCTTTATTTCCTATTGTATAACATTTACTACAATAGCTTTAGCAATGGGCTATCCGGTAGCCGCTTTGTATATCTCAGGTGTGGGCTCCGGCATTTTGTTTATTGCACGTTTGATTTTCTTAGCAGTTGCGTTATGGGCAATAGTGATTAAGCCGTTCCAAGCATTCATGGGTACCTATTTAGGATTTTATACCGAAGAAGAAATGCGGACTAGAATTGCCGATGCTGAGGTTATCCTTAATTTTATAACTTTAAAACATGATGCAAGCCTGCCTTAAACCCCATATCTACAACGAGCTGTTGAATAAGTTGCGTGATTGTGCTGATGAGTATCACGGTAAATCCTCACTACATGATAGGTTGGATATTATTCTATCTGCGGTAATTGGATTAGATACACCGTTTCCAGCATCCTCGCAGCTAACTTCTGTAAAAGAAGCCGACGTGTCACAACAGATAGTTGAAGTGCTTGTTGAAGTACCTGTCGAGGTAATAAAAACCGTTGAAGTACGTGTTGAGGTGCCTGTAGAAGTACGTGTTGAGGTGCCGGTCGAGGTAATCAAAACCGTTGAAGTTGAAGTAATCAAAGAGATAATCAAAACCGTTGAAGTTGAAGTAATCAAAGAGATAATCAAAACCGTTGAAGTACCTGCCGTAGTTGAGTGGCAGACTTTCGATACTGCACCAAAAGATGGTACGCACATTCTAGCGCACCGCCATAAGATGGTTACGGAAATCTGGTGGCAGCGCGGCTTGTTTGAACCCGGTTGGGGTGGCAACGGCTGGACGTATACCCGAGATGAAATACCGAGTCACTGGTTGCCTGTACCTAAATTTCAAAAATAATAGGATAGATAATGAGAATTGGCTTATGTGGTGCACATCGCACGGGTAAAACTACCTTAGCACGTGCGTTTGCTGAAAAGTATGGGTTCAACTTTATTCAAACTACTACAAGTGCAATACTAGAGTCGATAGGTATTGATCCAAAAGTTCAATATCCAATTACCCAACGTCTCGAGGCACAGGAATTCATCTTAACGGCACTTTCAAAACAGTGGGATACCGACAATACCGCAAACTGTTTATTTGATCGCACACCCTTAGATGTACTGGCCTACATGGAGGCCGATGTTTTGCGTAATTTTCCATCAGATGCCGGATTGGAGAAGCACTACCTTGATTACCGCCGACGGTGTTTATTAGAAGCTCAAAAGTTTGATAAGCTAATTTTAATACAACCGGGCATACCCATAATTGAAGAAGGTGGTAAAGCTCCGGGTGTGCTGCCGTATATTGAACACTTGAATTCTTTGATGTTTGGCTACCTGGCGGAGTTGTGTGTGATGCACGATCAACCTGCTGCGGTACTTTATCGCAATACGCTTGACATGAATGAGCGTATTGAATTTCTGCAACGCTGCATAGGAGAGTAAATACGTGGAAACTGAGGTCATTCAAACAAACCTTGACCGGTTGAATCACCTGCTACGTCATGAGGATATTCCGTCATTTCGTAAAAACGTTGGTGCTAGTTTGAACAACATCAAATGGCTAAAGGGTGTCCTGCTACGAAAAGAAAATATTGACCCAGAGTTGCGGGTTTTATTACAGCTAGACCCAAAAACCTTACACAAACCGTATGCGCCGCAAGTCCGTACTACCTAAAACTGTTGCTAAAATACGTCGCCCACGGGCAGTTGCTTATACCGCTAATTGGGATGCAATTAGCTCGTGGGTGTTAAACCGTGATGGTCGACGCTGTAGTAAGTGCGGTCAACCGGGTACTGTATCTAACAAACTAAGGTGTCACCATGTGATACCGGTTAGTCGCGGCGGACAAACAATACCGCTCAACTTAATCACGGTTTGTGACCAGTGTCATGCCAAACAACCCGGCCATGCCCACCTAAGACGCACCTTCCGTTAGTAAATGCCGACCTTTGTGTCGGCATTTTGCATTTGCCACAGTAAAAACCGCAAGTCATTTCCGTGAGAGTATACTAATTTTTATAAGTAGGCGCTAAGACCTATGCAATACTTAATGGAGCATAAGTAAAATGAAATGCGGTGATTGCACACATATACATATTGTAGAAGGACAACCGTATCACGACTGCCGCGAAGATTCGCCGCACGTGGTCGTGTCAGGCTTCAAACCAAATCCTGCCAGCCCGGATGCAACACTCGGGAAAATTATGACTGTCTGGCCTCGTGTTTCTATCAACGAGGCGGGTTGTGGCAAGTATCGGCCTTTGTCCTCACAACCAACAAACCCCACCCAACTGTAGACAATACTGTTGGGTTTTTGCGTTTGTGTAACCCCAGGCATACTAATTTAATATCCGAGTGAAAGGAACTTTTATGACTTCCCATAGTTCGCCCGGCTCCTACGTTGTAGAATATGATCGCTCACAGTTGGCACGTTCGTTTTCAACTACGGTTGGGGCGATTGTTGGACCTGCTGCAAAAGGTCCGATCATGCAAACCGTTCTCGTAACTAACGAAGATGAGTTTATTGCAACGTTTGGCAAGCCAAATTCAAAACAAAGTTTAATGCACTATGCTGCTCTTGAGTTTCTGACAAAGAGCAGCCGTTTATACGTTACCCGTGTAGTTAATGACAATCCTGATAAAGGTGATTTGCCATTAACTGCCGGCGCTATGTTTACTGTTGATGACATAAATGCACAAGTGCCACGTCCCAAGTTGTCAGTATTTGATGACGGCGGTAGCACTGCTCGTGGTATCTATGATTTAATCAACACTTTTAATTTCCCACCGATTGATGCACCCGCTTCACACAACCAGTTGTTTATGGTATGTGCCGCAAACCCCGGTGACTGGAACAACAGTATTTACGTTGAAGTTCGTCCGAATACAAAGCCCTTAGTTGCTTCGCCGGATGAATACTATGACGATCTGAAGGCATTTTGGGTTGATGTGTGGCTTGATTACAAAGGTCCGCGCCAACCGAAAGATGAGTCTTTCTTAGTACGCCGCGTTCAAGCCGTTGATGGTTTCGGTAACCAGTTGTACATCGAAGATGTTATCAATACCCAGAGCAAATACATCCGTGTTCGCAATAACACGATTGCACCTGAAATTAAACTCACTGAATCCTGCCATGTGTTCTTGAACGGTGGTACAAACGGTGGGCGTGTTGCAATGGGACAGATGTTGCGCGGTTGGGATCTGTATCAAGATCCAGAGCATATCAATGTCAATATCCTGATTCAAGGTGGTGCGCCTCCTGGAATGTCGGATCTGCAAGATATTGCAGATATTCAACGTCGTATGGCAGATATTGCACGGCGTCGTATGGACGCAGTGGCCGTGTTGGACGTTCCGAGTGCCAAACAGGAAACTGCTGAAGCAATTGCCTACCGTGCAGGTGACTTAAACCTGGATAGTAGCTACGCAGCGATGTATACACCCGATGTTCGTATTCTTGACAAATTCAATGATATGCACGTGTGGGTACCGCCGTCAGGATTCATGGCTGCTGCTTATGCACATACCGATGAGGTAGCTCAAGTTTGGTTTGCTCCCGCAGGTATGATCCGTGGCGCACTCAATGTTGTTGAAGCACGTTATATCTACAATCAAGGTCATCGTGACGCCTTAACAGACTCGCAAATTAATGCCATTCGGTTTTTCCCGAACGGTGCGGGTTACAAGATTTGGGGTTCCGATACGTTGCAAACAATGCCTTCAGCTTTGAGCAATGTGTCCGTACGTCGCTTGATGAATATGATCGAAAAAGCCATCGGGTCCTCAGACCTGTATTCGGTATTCGATCCAAACGACCAATTACTGCGCAGTAAGATTCGTGCAATCATTGAGCGTTACCTGCAACCAATTGCAGACGCGGGTGGTTTATATTGGTTCAAGGTTGTTTGTGATGAAACTAATAATCCGCCATTAGTGATCGCAGGTGGTACATTGATCGTTGACGCGTATTTTGATCCAGTTATTACGACAAAACGCATTAAGTTAACGGCCAATATCATGCGTACAGGAGCTTCCTTCCGGGAATATTTACAGAATAAGTGATAAATACAATGACTACTGATACACAACAACTTACGAAAGAATTTTCTGAAATACGCATTTCCTCATTAATCGAAGCTTTGACCGCACAGCGCAACAATGCTCAAAACGAGGTAGTAAATCTTGCCGCCGAAAATGCGGTATTAAAGGCTGCCTTACAAAAACAAGCACTAAAACTCACTACTCTTGAGGCGAAGAATCCTAGTTCGGGTTCTTTCTCCTCAGAGCCTTGAGATTTTTACGTTCAGGAGTTTTTACTATGGAATTACGTTTGCAACAGTTTATCGAGAGCGTCGAGACACTGGCTGACATTCGCAACCTGGATACTTTTAATCCAATTATTTTCCAGTTGGAGCATCCAGTTACAGCTACCCGTTATACGGTAGTGGGCGCGAAAGTCGAGCCGTCGTATCTCGGCATCCCTGTCAATACTACGTGGGTTGTTCTTGACCCACTGAGTGCGTACTATCGCATGGCCTTGAAGCTGTCCGATCATAATGATCCCGACCGCTCAACCACGCTGCCACCCGTACCGTTAGAAGTTGACTTTAATAACGATGGTATGGTTGACAGTGCTGATTGTCTGTATTGGTCAATCGTCCGCACCTATGATGAAATCTTCCAAGACCCACAGTATTACCTGACCGGTGGTAAAGGTCCCAAGGGTGATAAAGGCGATCCTGGTGATGACGGCGTTGTGAATTATGACTTAGCGGTTGCTACCTTAAACAGCCTGACCGGTACATTGTCGATGGTCGGTCCGTCGCAAGTTCAAGGTAATAGCACTGCGCAATATACATTGTCGATTACTGAATCGCGTGTATTGCAGGACGGTACTGTTACTCCACCAGAAACACGTCAAGTTACTTCTCCAATTCTGCTGGTTGGCAACATTCCCGCCGGCACCTATATGGACAATAACGACGTGCTGCATGTGGGTGCACTGACTGAAGACGTGACGATTACCCTACATGCAACTTATCCGTCGTGGGCGAAAAACGTTACCGTTGAAATGAATGTTCTGTTGAAGGCGGCTGCTGTAACCTTAGTAGGCGTTAATCTGGTGGGTGCTTCAAACGTTAATAGCGGCACATCTACTCAGTATCAAGTTGTTGCTACGTGGAGTGATGGCTCTACCACAAATCCCACAGGCACTTGGGCATTAGATAGTGCCGACTACGGTTCGATCTCTGCCACGGGCTTGTTGACAGTTCCTTCAACAATCGCTGCCAGCGGCAGTGTCAACGTTTCGTGCTCCGTGTTGCTGACTGGTACGTCGTTTGTACCGAATATGACTGTTCTGGTCACCAAGCAAGCTACCGCACCAACGGTTACTTCAGTAACAATTTCCGGCCCGTCTTCAATCAATAGCGGTTCATCGGGAACTTATGTTACAAACGTTGCGTGGAGTGATGGTTCGACAACGCATCCGTCTGCTTCGTGGTCGTTGAACTCATCGATGTTTGGCACTATCAATAGTTCAGGCTTGTTGACAGTTCCTTCAACAATCTCTTCGTCAGGCACCGTAGTTGTTACCGGCACACTGTCGATTAGCGGCACACAATACACGCCAAATACTTCCGTCAGTGTTGTTAAACTGGTTGTTGTACCAACTGTTACTTCGGTAACTGTGTCAGGCCCGACAAACGTAGTTAACGGTTCTTCAACACAATACACATTGAATGCAAACTGGAGTGATGGTTCGACAACACATCCTGCAGGTACTTGGTCAGTTGACGTGGCTACTTATGGTACAATCAGTTCGTCAGGTCTGTTTGATGTTCCAGCAGGTCTTACATCTGGTGGCAACGTGTCAATTTCCGCTTCGACTACAATTGGTTCAACAACGTATACACCGTCAATGGCCGTTAGTGTTAGCGTTGTCGTGCCGTCAGAAGCTACACCGATGTATGGCACGGGTCCTGCTTTACCTAGTGACTGGAGTGCATTTGTTAATGGACTGACTGCTTATCCTGCTTTGACCACCGATGGCGTATATCAAATGTCTATCGATGTTATTGGCAACAGCACGTATATGTATTTTGCCTACCCAGTATCACATGGTGAAGCAACCTTCTACGATAAGCTGTCGCAGTTCTTTGGTGGTATGGGTGGTGCAGGCATGGCTGTTCCTGGTGCAAGTGCTGCTACTTTAGCTGCTTATAAGGATATGCCGATTACGCAAGACATTACGATTGGTGGCAATGTGGTATCTTGCTACATCTATCGTTCTGACTTCGGTGGCCTCGGTTCAGCAGCCGGTAACCAGTGGGAAATTACACTCACTACTCCGTAATGTTCGATTGGTTGGGGGAGAAATCCCCCAGCTTTTACTCTTTAGATTAAGGAATGTATTATGCCTATCTATGTAGCTTCATATTTATTACCAAAATCTGGCCAGACGTATTTCCTTCTGGAAGACGCGTATCTCAAAGGTGGCTTCCGTGTTGTTGACACTGCTGCTGATTTGAATAACATCAACCCGTTGTGTATTAGGACGGGTATGCACGTTCATATTCTTGCTACCAACAAGGTTATGCGTCTTAATGGCTCAAGTGCTTGGGAAGAAGTTTCTCTGCAAGGCGCACAAGGTATCCAAGGTCCAGTAGGTCCAGACGGTCCGCAGGGTGTTGCCGGCCCTCAGGGCATCCAAGGTCCGCAGGGCGTTCAAGGTCCGATTGGGTCGCAGGGTCCGCAGGGTGATTCTGCTTATGCAGTTGCAGTTGCTGGCGGTTTCATGGGCACAAATGCTCAGTGGCTCGACACTTTAGTTGGTCCGCAGGGTGTTGCCGGTCCGCAAGGTAATGTCGGCGACACCGGTCCGGCCGGTGCTCAAGGCAACGTTGGTCCGCAAGGTCCGCAGGGTATCCAAGGCGAACAAGGACCTGTTGGTCTGCAAGGTCCGCAAGGCAACGTTGGTGATGCCGGCCCAACCGGTCCCACAGGTCCGCAAGGCGATACCGGTAGTGAAGGTCAGTCTGCTTATGCACGTGCTGTTGCGTATGGCTTTGTTGGTACAGAACCGCAGTGGCTCGACACTTTAGTTGGTCCGGCTGGCAGTCAAGGCGTTGCTGGTCCGCAAGGCATCCAAGGCATCCAAGGTATCCCCGGAGATACTGGCCCCGCGGGTGCTCAAGGCATCCAAGGCATCCAAGGCGATACCGGTAGTGAAGGTCCGCAGGGTCCGCAAGGTGTTCAAGGTCCCGCTGGTCCGCAAGGTACTGCTGGAAAAACTGCGTATGTTACAGCCGTTGACAATGGTTTTGTTGGTACAGAACCGCAGTGGCTGGTGTCGTTAGTTGGCCCCACTGGTCCACAAGGCGAGGTTGGTCCAGCTGGTGCTCAAGGCACCCAAGGCATCCAAGGTCCGCAAGGTCTTACCGGTGATACAGGTCCGCAAGGCGTTCAAGGTCCTGCTGGCGCACAAGGCTTACAAGGCATCCAAGGTGATCCAGGCGTTCAAGGCGCAACAGGTTCACAAGGTATCCAAGGTATTCCAGGTGTCCAAGGTGATACCGGTCCTTCTGGCCCCACGGGTCCACAAGGTGACGTTGGTGCAACTGGTCCCCAAGGCTTGCAAGGTCTTACTGGCCCCGCAGGTGTTAAGGGTGATACCGGCGATCAAGGTCCGCAAGGCATCCAAGGTATCCAAGGTACAGTTGGCGATACTGGTCCGGCGGGTCCCCAGGGTGCAACAGGTAGCTCTGCTTACCAGGCTGCGGTACTTGGCGGTTTTACTGGTACCGAAGCTCAGTGGCTGGCCTCCTTGGTTGGACCACAAGGTATCCAAGGCATCCAAGGTGTCCAAGGTGATACTGGCGCACAAGGCATCCAAGGCATCCAAGGACTTACTGGTGATACCGGTCCCGCAGGTCCACAAGGCTTGCAAGGCCTCACTGGTGACACAGGTCCCGCTGGCGCACAAGGCATCCAAGGCATCCAGGGCGATGTTGGCCCACAAGGTATCCAAGGCATCCAAGGACTTACTGGTGATACCGGCCCCGCTGGCGCACAAGGCATCCAAGGTCTTACCGGTGCAACTGGCGATACTGGTGCAACTGGCCCACAAGGCTTACAAGGCATCCAAGGTCTTACCGGTGCAACTGGTGACACAGGTCCAGCTGGTCCGCAAGGCATTCAAGGCATCCAAGGTGATACCGGCCCAGCAGGTCCCGCAGGTCCTCAAGGCATCCAAGGCGTTCAAGGCGACACAGGTCCTGCTGGCGCTCAAGGCTTACAAGGCCTCACTGGTGACACAGGTCCTCAAGGTCCCCAAGGCATCCAAGGTCTTACCGGTGCAACTGGCGACACAGGTCCCGCAGGTCCTCAAGGCATCCAAGGCGAGTCTGGAGTATTTGATCCGCAGACAGTCAACCTCAACCTGCCTTACGATATTGCGTTCTTTGTTCGTGGCGCGATGGATGCACCAAGCAATCGTGTAGGTTCTGTGATTCTATCACGTCAAGTCGACTTGAAGTCCGGTTTGGCTGGTAGCGTTGCTAAGTGTGAAGTAGCTCCGTCCGGTAGTGTCGTATATTCTGTGCGCGTTAATGGTACACAACAAGGTACTGTTACATTCGCATCAGGTCAAACTACTGGTTCATTCTCTTGGACTACGGACGTTAAAGTAATGGCTGGTTCTATTATCAGTATCTTTACGCCCGCTTCAGTTGACTCGGCAATTCGTGATGTTGTTATCACAATGGTCGGTGCGGCACAGGCTCCTTACACCACGATGTTACCCTAACAGGTAGATAATGTAGTAGGCTTCTAGCCTTCTAACATACAAGACTTTATATAAAATTTATAGTAGGAGCGGGGCGTCTGTTGCTAGTGAATTTAACAGACGCCCACCTACTGCATACGTAAGGAGAGACCGTGCCAATTTATGTTGCTTCAAACCTAGTTCCTAAAAACTTAGCCAAATGGCCTGTTGTTGAAGATACTTATTTGCGCGGTGGTATGCGCGTTGTTGCTGATACCACGGCGCGTGATGCCATATATGCAGATGCTGCTGCCCGTCAAGGTCTGAAGCTAGGCAT
>JFJP01037238.1_pt1 | contig 35569 bp, 21 predicted proteins | sample 431651 | NCBI WGS metagenome assembly JFJP01 (sample SAMN02602958, study PRJNA72255) | Microbial mat metagenome, whole genome shotgun sequencing project. | biome: fresh water; feature: sink hole; material: water; isolation source: purple microbial (photo- and chemosynthetic) mats found in... | reverse complement strand
TATGCTTAACCGCGCACCAACACTGCACAGGTTAGGTATTCAGGCTTTCCAGCCAAAACTTATTGAAGGAAAGGCAATTCAGTTGCACCCGTTGGTTTGTACGGCTTTTAATGCCGACTTTGACGGCGACCAGATGGCTGTGCATCTTCCGTTAGGAAATGCTGCTATACTGGAAGCACAGGTGCTTATGCTTGCTTCGCACAATATTCTTAATCCGGCTAACGGTGCACCTATTACTGTTCCTTCACAGGACATGGTTTTAGGCCTTTATTATATTACCAAAGGCCGCAAAACGGAACCAGGTCATATAATGAAAGCTGAAGGTAAAAGTTTTTATTCCCCTGAAGAAGTTATTATTGCCTATAATGAAAAGCAGGCTGACTTGCATTCATGGATAAAAGTTAGAATACCTGTTGAGGAAAATGGTGTAATGGTTGAGAAACTTATCGAAACCACTGTAGGCCGTGTACTCTTCAACCAGGTAGTTCCACCTGAATATGGATTCATTAATCAGCTTTTAACCAAAAAATCACTTCGTGATATTATTGGTGACCTTCTCAAGAAAACAGGAACTGCCAAAGCAGCCCGCTTCCTTGATGATATCAAAAGCTTAGGATTTACAATGGCTTTCAAAGGTTGTCTTTCATTTAACCTGGGCGATGTTCTTGTTCCGAAATTGAAAGAAGAGCTGATTCATAAAGCCAATATCGAAGTTGAAGAAGTAATGAGTAACTATAACATGGGATTCATTACCAACAACGAAAGGTACAATCAGATTATTGATATCTGGACCCATACAAACTCGAACCTTACTAAAAAGGTTATGAGCGATCTTTCGACCGATAACCAGGGTTTCAACCCGGCATTTATGATGCTGGATTCAGGAGCCCGTGGATCGAAGGAACAGATCAGGCAGCTTTCAGGTATGCGCGGACTGATGGCAAAACCTCAGAAATCCGGAGCAACAGGTGGTGAAATTATCGAGAATCCTATTCTCTCCAACCTGAAAGAAGGACTTTCGGTACTTGAGTATTTTATTTCAACTCACGGAGCTCGTAAAGGTCTTGCCGATACTGCTCTTAAAACAGCTGATGCAGGTTACCTTACCCGTCGTTTGGTAGATGTTGCTCAGGATGTTATTATTTCGGAACCTGACTGCGGTACATTGCGTGGACGTATTACATCAGCTCTGAAAAAGAATGAGGAACTTGTTGAATCGCTCTATGATCGTATTCTTGGTCGTGTAACGTTGCATGATATCTATCATCCTCATACAGGCGAACTTATTGCTTCAGCCGGCCATGAGCTTACTGAGGAAATCTGTACTATTATTGAAGATTCGCCGATAGAGTCAGTTGAAATTCGTTCAGTACTTACCTGCGAATCCAAGCAAGGAGTTTGCGCCAGGTGTTATGGTCGTAACCTTGCTACCGGTAGAATGGTACAAAAGGGTGAAGCTGTAGGTGTTATTGCTGCACAATCAATCGGGGAACCTGGTACACAGCTTACATTGCGTACTTTCCACGTGGGCGGTGTTGCAGGTGCGAATATAGCATCTGCCTCACGTATTGTTGCAAAATATAACGGATTAATTGAAATAGATGAACTCCGTTCTGTTGATTATAAAAACAATGAAGGACGTACATACCAAATCGTACTTGGTCGTTCAGCTGAGATGCGAATCATAGATCCGTTAACAGGTATTATCCTGGCTTCGGGACATATTCCATATGCATCGAATCTCTATTTTGAAAATGGAGCAACAGTTAAAAAAGGAGACCTTATTACAGAATGGGATCCATACAATGCTGTAATTCTTTCAGAAGTTGACGGTAAACTGGGATTTGATAACATTACTGAAGGTGTTACTTTTAAAGTTGAAGCTGATGAGCAAACTGGCTACCAGGAGAAAGTAATCATTGAGTCACGTGTTAAAGGCAAGAATCCTTCAATGAAGATTTTTTCCAGTGATGGTGATGAATTGAAAAACTATGACCTTCCGGTTGGATCCCACTTACAGATCGAAGAAGGCAAAGTTATCAAGGCTGGTGATGTACTGGTTAAGATTCCTCGTGCAGTAGGTAAAACAGGTGATATCACAGGAGGTTTGCCACGGGTAACCGAGTTATTCGAAGCGCGTAATCCATCTGACCCAGCTGTTGTTTCTGAAATCGACGGAGTTGTTACATTTGGTAAAAAACTGAAACGTGGTAACCGCGAAATTATCATCACCTCCAAAACCGGTGAAGAGCGTAGTTACCTGATTTCTACTTCAAAACAGATTCTGGCACAGGAAAACGATTATGTTCGTGCCGGTACTCCACTTTCTGACGGTGCTATTACTCCTGCTGATATTCTGGCTATTAAAGGTCCGATGAAAGTTCAGGAATATATTGTAAACGAAATACAGGAAGTTTACCGTCTGCAAGGTGTTAAGATTAATGATAAGCACTATGAAGTTATTGTTCGGCAGATGATGCGTAAGGTTGAAGTTGTTGATCCTGGTGATACTAAATTCCTCGAAGGAGAATTGGTTAACAAGATTGATTTCAACGAAGAAAACGACTGGATTTTCGGCAAAAAAGTTGTTGAAGATTGTGGTGACAGCACTACGCTTAAATCAGGTCAGATTATAAGTGCACGTAAGCTGCGTGATGAAAATTCATTACTCAAACGCAGGGACAAGAAGCAGGTGGAATCACGGGACGCCAATTCAGCTACTGCAAAACAAGTGCTGCAAGGTATAACCAGGGCTTCTCTGCAGGTTCGTAGCTGGATTTCGGCTGCTTCCTTCCAGGAAACAACCAAAGTTCTTACACAGGCATCTATTCAGTCGAAGAGTGATGAGCTTCTTGGATTGAAAGAGAATGTAATTGTTGGTCATCTGATTCCGGCAGGAACTGGTTTACGCGAGTACGAACACCTTATTGTAGGTTCGCGCGAAGAGTATGACCGAATGCTGGCTTCAAAAGCTGAATAATTTTAATCTCAGATTTTATACGGGGAAACTGAATCAACACAATTGATCAGTTTCCCCTTCTTTTTGGAACAACAATTTTGCACCAAATTAAACAGATAATCATATGGATATGAATGATCCTAAGAACCAGAATCCGAACCAGATCAATATCGAGCTTTCCGATGAGGTAAGTGAGGGTATTTATTCAAATCTGGCGGTAATCACACATTCCAATTCAGAGTTTGTGGTTGATTTTATTAAGCTGATGCCGGGAGTTCCTAAAGCAAAAGTTAAATCGCGTATCATACTTACTCCGCAGCATGCCAAGCGTTTGTACCGGGCGTTAAAGGATAATATCAGTAAATTTGAATCAGTACATGGAACTATTAAGGAAACTGAAGGTGGCGATTATCCTTTTCAGTTGAGTGGGCCCGCCGGGCAGGCTTAGTATTTAGTTTTAACGAAATAAAAGAGGCTCTTTTCGGAAGCCTCTTTTATTTTTAACGGTTAACAAGATATTTGTAAATCAGTTCTGACTGTTCCGTATTAAGCTTGGCTTTTGGTGCCATAACCTGTAGTACTTTGGTCCACTCAGGATTTGTATGACTAGCTGGTTTTGGTAATTTGTGGCATTTGCCACATTTGTTCTGATACAAATCATGGCCTTGTTGAAGTTCAGTTAAAGTAGCTGGTTCAACCTTGTTTACATTTACTTCTGTTGGAATGTACAATTGTGTTGAACAGGCGACACTGGCAATAAATACTAATGCAATCAGCAGTTGTTTCATATCAATGAATTAGGTTCGATAGTAAAGATAAGCGTTTTTTAAAATATTCTGTTTTAGTGTATTCACAAAATAAAATTATCTATTAGTTAACTTTTTAAACCAAATATCCGATTCATTCGGCCTTCAAGTCTGATTGTGGTTACAAAATGAATAAAAAAAACAGTAACTAATTAAATAGCTACTGTTTTATATGCGCTTTAACGATAAAAAGAGTGATTATTATACGTTGAATAACGAGTTCACAATCGGATCGTTTTTACTTGTACGGTCGTCAATTCGTTTATCCATCATAAGAGGATACACGCATTCGTCAATCAAAGCCTGGCTTGTGCGTGTGGTAACTTTATATGAACGTCCTGCAGCAGAGGTTGATTCGTATGAGAAATCCCATCCAAGTACCATAACTCTGCAGCCCCGGCTGTTAATCTTTTTGATAAGAGGCACATAATCGGTGTCGCCTGCAATGATAACAACTACATCCAATTCTTTAATAAGGGTGAGTTCATATGTTTCGAGAGAGAACCATACATCAATACCTTTTTCTTCAGCTTCTCCTGTGCGGGAGTCAACTAAAAGCGGGTAGTTGTGTGTGGTAATTCCTTCATACATGAAAATGTCGTCTATACGACGCTCATTTGTCATTTGAGTTAAGCGGTACGATTCGTCAGGATATTTTTTTTCAAGCTGACTTGTTGAATAACGTCCGCGAAACCAGTGGGTTTCAACAACCTGACAATAACGTTTTTCTGAATTTTCGAGTTTTGAAATTTCGTCGCGCAGAAATTCAGCAAGACCATTAAAGTTAATAGTGCTTTTGCGCTCATGGTGATACCTGTAATATGAATTGACCTTCAGAAAGAAAGTTCCATCAATGAACAGTCCGATTTTTTTGATTTTTTCTTCCATCGAATGATGTATAAAATAATTACACGAAAAGGTTGTGATATAAAATCTACCTGAATAACATCAACCTTGTTAAATTGTTAATTCCCTCTAAGTGTACCTGTGTATAATATATGTTGTAGAAATGTCATAAGATTATTCACTGAGATTGCAGCTCGTACTCTTTTCAAGTGCCACAAATTTAATTACAATTTGTTGAAAATCCAACTTTAGGCAGTAATTCATCTGCTAAAATCTATAATTATTTCTGGTTTGCTTGACACTTCAGCATCCTGGAACAAAATTTAATTTTTCAAGACCTTTGTATCAGAAAATAATATGTAAATTTAATAGCAGAATTGGTGCTTACGGCAAACTGAAAACTACTGTTTTAGCACATCTGGTTATTAAAACTATGCAGATATTGCTTTTCTGTTTGTAAAAAAAAAGCCGGGTAAAAAAACTCTTACCCGGCTTACTAATTAAATCCAATGGAATTACTCTTTAGTATCTTCGGAGGGTTGATTAATTTCTGTAAGTTTTTCTTCTCCTTTCAGGTATGAAGGGAGTTCAATGCCTGCCGACTTGAAAATATCGTCGAGAGGTGGAATTGATTTAAGCATGCCAGACAGGAAATTTGCAGTAGCTGGTGTTCTGCCGTCAGCTCCGGCGGAAAGGTTATCCCAAACCGTTACTTTATCGATTTTGATATTACTAATAGCTTCTACCTGCGTTTTTATAATTTCGGGAAGCCTGTCGGCGATAAGCATCAGAACGGCATCCCGTGTATTGTTATTGGCGGCTTCAACCAGTTTTTCGAATCCGGCAGCTTGTTTGCTTAACACTTCGTATATACCTTGTCCTTCGGCTTGTTTATTCAGAAGTACTGCATCAGCATCACCCTTTGCTACTCTTCGGGTTTGTTCAGCCTGAGCTTCGGCTTCAATCTCAATTTTTTGTTTTTGGATCTGAGCGGGAATAACAATATCGGCTGTTCGGGTTGCACGTTCACGTTCTGATCTGGCCATTTCGGCTGTTTGTTCGGCAGCATAGGATTCCTGGAGTGCTTTTGCAGCTTGTACTTTCTCAGCTGCTGCTGCTAACCGTTCGGCTTCAGCCATTTTTTCACGACGGGCTGAGTCGCTCTGTGCAATAGTTATTTTGGCTGTATTTTCACCCTCAACGGCAGTAGCATTTGCACTTGCAACCCTGATACGTTGATCCTGCATTGCATTTGCTTCTCCTACAGAACCATCACGGTTTTTCTCGGCAACAGTCTTTTTGGCATCATTAATTGCCTTTGCGGCTGCTTCCTTACCCAAAGCTTCAATATATCCTGATTCATCGCGGATGTCGGTAACATTTACATTAATCAGCCGCAGACCTATTTTCTGTAATTCGGCTTCAACATTTTGCGAAACATTGGCCAAAAATTTATCCCGGTCAGTATTTATTTCTTCAATATCCATTGTTGCAACAACCAGCCTCAACTGACCAAAGATAATGTCTTTGGCTAGTTCCTGAATAGCAGGTAAAGGCAATCCGAGCATACGTTCGGCAGCATTATTCATGATTGCCGGATCTGTTGATATTCCAACTGTAAACCGGGAAGGTACATCTACGCGGATATTCTGACGGCTGAGAGCATTGGTAAGATTTACTTCGATGCTGATAGGAGTAAGGTCGAGGTAAGCATAACTTTGGATAACAGGCCAGATAAATGCTGCCCCACCATGGATACATTTGGCGGAGCGGTTAATTCCTTCTTTATTCAGTCCGGTACGTCCGTAAACTACAAGTATTTTATCGGACGGACACCTTTTATATCGCCTGAAGAGGGAAACAAAAGTGGTGAAAATGATGATTGCAAAAATTACTACAACGATTACCAGGTAGGACATGATAGGATTGATTTAAGATTAATAAATGTGCATGAAATGTTTAATTTTTTTCAACGATAAGAATACTTTCATCAGCCAGGCCGGTTACTTTTATGATTGTATTGGTTGGTAGATCGCTGTCCTGCTTTGTAATAGCTTGCATTTCTCTGATTGATCCCTGAAATGTAACATGTACTTTGCCAATATTTCCCTGGTTTGATTTAATTGGCAGGTATACTTTTCCGGTGGCACCGATGGCATTTTTCATCGAAACATTTCCACTGCCTGTCATTTTTGAGGTGAAATAAAAGAGTGAAGAGATGATAAGCATTGCTATAACACCAAGTAATATTGCCAATACAATTGTTAATCCAATACCGATACCTGAATTATTGAATGCTAAGCCTGACCAGCTGAAAACGGTAAAGAAAGCAATGAAATTGCGGATTGTAAAAAAGCTGAAACCAGGGCCGGAATCTTCATTGCTTTGTGATAAATCGTGCCCAGCGGTTGACGCATCAGAATGAAAATCAGTCAGCTCCGCACCCGGATCGGTAGCTCCGCCACCAATACCGGTGAATGAAAGCACCATTTGAATTAAAAAGATTACTGAAAATGGTATGGCTATTAGCCAGAATACTTTTTCGATGGCCGTAAGGGCATCCCACCAGGTTTGCATATCAGGAAATATTTAGTCAGAGCAAATATATGTATAAAGAATGTTATGATAGTAAGAAATGAAAAAAATAAGAATTACTTTATTTTGTGGGTCCAAACGTAATTTCCGTTGGTGTCCTTTGTTACGGTGCTGGTGCTGTTCCGGGTATCAATGCGTATGCGCGTGAAGTAATCGCGAAAGGATTGAGCAAAAAACACGCTGCCTGGAGTAGGTTTATCTGTGTTTCGGTAATTCAGCCACAATTCACGTGGCTGGCCGATCCAGACACCAGTTAAAATATTGGTATATGAATTTTGCCTGAGTAAATTTTTACCGGTTTTGTCAAAAATATACTCCCATTCATATCCATAAATTGCCTGGCCGCTTGGTTGAAATGCAGGAAGCTTCCAGATGCTGATCGTTTGGTCAGGATTACTGATAACAAATGAATTAAAGTAAATGCTGGTGGTGTCGCGGATTATCTGAAATTGAATATTAGCCTTTGATAATGCGATTCCTTTCGCATTCAGCTCTGATGTATCATAGCTGCCTTTATAATCGGATATCGAATAAAGTGAATCAAATTTTACATGGTGAATGATGTTGAATTTATTGTCAACAGTATTTCCTCCAACGGTATACCATGCAGTGTTTTCGTTGTAACTAAACCATTCAATTGCAGAAACATCCTCCTGCTGACTGAATTTGTCAATTGTGAGTTGAGTGTAGTATTCGTTTTCGATAAGCTGGTTGGCAAACTCGAGCTGCCTGTTGAATTGTATTGTATCAAACTCCTTAACGGCAGACTGGGCTATCCCCATCAAAGTAAACGCATTGCTCAAAACTAAAAACAAAAATATCTTTTTTTTCATTTATTGCTCAGATTACGACGAAAAGTATAGAATATTCCGAATGAAATATCCAGGCGGGAGATGTTTTGATAGTTTTCTTCTTCCAGTGTTATTTCCTGTGTTGCTGAGCCATCATCCTGGGTGAATCCTTTCAGTATCGAATAAATATAACTCCCTTGCAAGCCAATATTTAGATTTGGAATCAACTCATAGCTGACTCGCAGAGATGTAGATAAACCGGGAGAAGATCCTTTTATCATTACTGAATCACTTACCGCTGTTCCTAAATTTCGATAAAAAAGCCAGGCCGGCCCAAGACCACCTGTGACAGATAATTTGTTGTTTAACAGCGGTAGCTTGCCATAAACCATAGGTGAAACAGAATGAATACTCATATTATTAGATAGATCGATGTAAAAAGTGCTTGAAAAGAACTCGATTACTATACTGTCTGCCTCTTGTTTTGTATTGAACCTGGTATACTTGGCTCCTATTCCAATATATTTGTTTAGGAAATATTCTGTTTCAAAGCCATAGTGCCAGCCTGATCGTAACTGGTTGAAATAATCCTGTATACCGGCAGGAAGGCTATCAGCAGCTTTCTCGATAAGTAAGCTAGGACCGGCCATTGCACCAACCCATAAACTACCTGAATTTTGTAACGGGTAATTACTATTCTGTTTCTGTGCAAGGGCACTGTATGAAGTTACTATGACAAAAAAACAGATCAGATAAATACGAGTCATGTGAAGCAGGTTTATTGAGAATGTTTTTTCAATAGGTGTTTGAAAGCAATAACGTAATTTAACAACAAATAGTCTGTAGGAGGATTATGAAAAACGACGACTTCAGATTGGAGTCGTCGTTTTCATAATTTACGGCGTTATTTGCTTTTATCCGGAGGAGTCGGGATGGGAGGTTGTTCTTTATAATTTTTTAATTCATCAAGAATCACTTCTATTGCTTTATTCAGTTGGTCATCTATTCCTTCGTACTCTCTGGTTGGATCATTATCGATCTCGATATCAGGTTCTACACCAATGCCCTCAATTATCCATTTGCTTTCGTCGGCTGAGTAGCTGGCAAATTCCGGTTTGCGAAGGTCAGCGCCATCCACAAAGGGTAATGAACCCCTGATTCCTACTACTCCGCCCCAGCTTCGCTTGCCAATAACTTTACCTAGCTGATGTTTTTTGAAGCCATATGGGAAGAGGTCACCGTCAGAAGCAGAGTAATTATCGATAAGCAATACTTTGGGGCCAAGCATCATTTTGCCAGGTGTGTGTCCTATTGTTTCTACATTTCGTGCCATATTGCTCCTTTGTATTTCGCGGCTCAGACGTTCGATGATCATAGGCGAAACATTTCCTCCTCCGTTTCCACGATCGTCAATAATCAATGCTTTTTTAGATAGTTGAGGATAGAAATATTTAACAAATTCATTCAATCCTTCGGCTCCCATGTCGGGAATGTGAATATACCCGACTTGTCCGTTGGTTGCTTTATCCACCTTGCGGATGTTGTTTTGCACCCAGGTATAGTAATAGAGTTTTGACTCATCACTTAACGGTACCACCAATACTTTCCGCCCTCCTTCAGCCGGAGTTGTATTTAGCGTTAGTTCAACATTTTTACCTGATCTGTTGATTAATGCTGAATAAATATCTGGCATTTCCCTGGTAGACTTGCCATTTACGGAAGTAATATATTCGCCTTTTACTGCGCCTACGCCTACTTCGGTTAGTGGCGAGCGTAAATCAGGGCTCCAGTTAGCTCCTTGCAATAAACTGTCGATCCTGAAATATCCGGAGGCATCTTTGCTAAGTCTTGCACCCAGGAGTCCCAGTTTTATCCTTTCTAAAGGTTTGGTTTCGCCACCACTGATATAGGCATGACCAACACTTAATTCGGCAATCATTTCACCTATCAGGTAGGTAAGATCGTTACGGTTGTTAACATTGGGAAGCATTACTGCGTATTTATCGTGCATGGCTTTCCAATCCACACCATGCATGTTCGGGACATAGAAGAAGTCGCGCATTTGCCGCCAGGCTTCATCATAAATTTGTTTCCATTCCAGCTGATTGTTCACCCAAATTTTAAGGTCGGATAAATCAATGTATTTTTCGGTATTGATTTTCGAAGAGGGAAGGTCGATCATTGAAAACCTGTTCCGTTGCCTGATCAGCATTTTTTTGCCGTCAGCTGAAATGTCAAAAGCAAAATCATTCCCAAGTTCGGTTTCTTTTTTTTGTTTCAGATCATACACTTTAGCTGTTCTACCTTTATCATTGGCGTTTATGTAGTAAATCTTGTCATCAACTGACCAGAGATTCCAATAGTTACCTGCATCTACAGGGATTTCGATGATGCGTTGCTGTATTCCTTCCAGATCAATTTTAACCGGTTTAACTTCCGGCTCGGGTTCTTTTTTATCAGTCTTGTCAGTCTTTTCAGTTTTACTTGCTTTTTTACCGGATTCGTCTTTCGCTGATTTAGCTTCTTTCTGATCTTTAGCTTCTTCTGTTTTTACCTCATCATTCGAAGGCGCAAAAGGTGATGGCGTGTCTTTTGTGAGAGTTACCAGGTAAAGTTTGGTCATGTTTTCGTAGGCATAATTCCATTCAACATTGCTGTACATAGGATTAAATGTACGGTCGGATGTAAATATGATGTATTTGCCGTCATTTGAAAAAACCGGCTGATCAGATGAAAACCATTGATCGGTTATTTCTGATTTAGTTTCATTAGCAGTATTAAACAGTATAATTTGTTGCATTTCGTTTTCGAGAGCACGGCTGTATACAATCCATCGGCTATCCGGTGACCAGTCGAAACTATTGAATTCAGCAACTTTTGATTTATCAACAAGTGTAACTTTTTTAGTAGCAATATCAATATATTGCAATCGCAGCATTTTATCATTCCATATGATTTTTTTGCTGTCGGGCGACCATCTTATTGTGAATTTATAAGTGTCAGCACCTTTGGTGAGTTGAACAGGAGGTTCGCTTCCGTCTTGTTTCGTGATATAAATTTCGTACTCGCCGCTTGCATCGCTCAGATAAGCAACCCATTTGCCATCCGGAGACCAGAATCCTTCCCGTTCATGTGCATTGCTGCTTGATGTTAGATTTCGGGTTATTCCTTCTTTAACAGGAACAGTGAAAATATCACCTCTGCCGGTTACAACAATCCGTTTTCCATCAGGAGACGGATTTACCTGTCCCATATAGCGTGTAGCATCTTTTAACTCATTACGGGCGGTATTGAAGTCGTCAGAAATCTGAACGGTGACTTTTGAGGATGTTTGGGTTTTTAAGTCAAATATGTAAATAAAGCCGCCATTTTCATAAATAATGCGATTGTCGCCGGCTGAAGGGAATTTGATGTCATATTCCGTATAGCTTGTAACTTTTCGTGTTTGATTAGTTTTAGTGTCATAACAAAAAAGATTCATAGTCCGGTCGCGGTCGGAACAGAAATAAATCTCATTGCCAAACCACATAGGGAATATATCCTGGTTTTTATTATCGGTAATATTGCGTGTAGTCTTAGATGCAAAATCATGTATCCAGATATCATCTGCCATTCCACCTTTATAATACTTCCATGTACGGAATTCGCGAAAAACCCTGTTGTATGCCAGTTGATTTCCATCAGGCGAATACGAACAGAAACCACCGGCAGGTAATGGCAGTTCCTTCGACATTCCTCCCGAGGCAGGAACCGTGAACAGTTGACCGATAAAGTCGTTGAATGTTTGCTTTCGCGAACGGTATATAATGTTTTTACCATCAGGTGTCCAGCCCATAACAATGTTGTTTGGCCCCATCCTATCACTGATATCATCGCGTCCAAGTGTTGCAGTAATGGTTAGCCTTACGGGAACGCCTCCTTGTGCTGGCATGGTATATATTTCGGTATTCCCATCATACTGGGCAGTAAATGCAACAGTAGTTCCATCAGGCGAAAAGTGAGAAAACATTTCATATCCGGCATCGCTGGTAAGTTTACGTGCCATTCCGCCGCTTACCGGAACGGTATATAAATCACCGGCATAAGAAAAAACAATCGTGTTGCCACTTACAGCAGGGAAACGCAATAACCGGGCTTCATCCTGCGCAACAAGAATAGCCGGAAGACTAATTAAAAATGCTGAAAAAAGAAAAGTGCGAAATAGTCGGTTCATTTATATGTGGTTTTAGATTCAGTTTGAATATCAACAAAGTTACACATTCGTTTGTTCCGGCATAACAATAATATTGGATTTTGTTTTGTTTTTCAGACATTGAAATAATTATGTTTTCCGGATAGGTGGCTGGATAAAAATACTAATTTAGCACCTCAATCTCAGTATTATTACTTATGGATTTTTTAGCTTCCGATACCTGGTTTTTTACATGGATACTGTTACCATCCCTGATATTTTTTGCCCGCATACTCGATCAGAGCATTGGTACTCTGAGGCTTATCTTTCTTTCGAAAGGGATGAAATACATTGCGCCTTTTCTTGGTTTTTTCGAAGTAATTATCTGGCTCCTTGCCGTTGGACAGATTATGCAACATCTTGATAACTGGTTGTGTTATGTAGCTTATGGTGCTGGATTTGCAATGGGTAATTTTATTGGGATCACACTTGAAGAAAGGTTATCAATAGGCACATCCATTATCAGGGTTATTCTTTCGAGTGAATCGCCTGAACTTCTGGCAGCATTGAAATTACATAATTTCGGACTCACTATTCTGGATGCTGAAGGATCCAAAGGCAACGTTAAAGTTCTCTTTTCAATCATCAGGCGCAAGGAAATTCCTGTTTTTCTGAAAACACTGCATGATTACCATCCGACGGCTTTTTATACCATTGAAGATGTAAAAGAAGCAAAAGAAGGTGTTTTTAAACATAACCGCGAAAATTCACTTACGAATGGATTGGCATCGATGTTGAAAAAAGGAAAATAAAATAAAGGAAGCATTGGTCGCTTCCTGATTTATAAGCAGCATTCAAATTATTTTAAATTTTTACTTAATTGGATTCGAATGAAAAACAAAAACATTGGTTTTAATTCCAAACTCATCCATGGCGGTGAATTCAATGATGCACTAGGTAGTGCAACGGTGCCTATTTACCAGACTTCCACGTTTAAGTTCGACAGTGCCGAGCATGGAGCAGCCTGTTTTGCCGGCGAAAGTGATGGCTACATCTATACAAGGATTGGCAATCCTACCATACATGCACTGGAAACTTTGCTGGCTGAACTCGAGAACGGATTTGGCGGAATTGCTACAAGTTCAGGCATGGGTGCTGTAAATACTGTGTATGGTGCAATGCTTTCGCAGGGTGATCATGTGGTAAGTTCAGCAGCTGTTTATGGGCCTTCACGCGTGGTACTCGAAACATATTATAAAAAATTTGGTGTTGAGGCATCCTTTGTAAATACGGCTAATATTGAAGATGTTCGAAAAGCCATACGGCCGGAAACCAGGCTGTTATACATCGAAACGCCTTCGAATCCTACCATGGAAATTACCGATCTGAAGGCTTGTTGCGAACTGGCACATCAGCATGGAATTCCTGTTGCTGTGGATAACACTTTTTGCAGCCCTTACCTGCAACGCCCGCTCGATTGGGGCGCTGATATCGTTTTGCATTCACTTACCAAGTTTATAAACGGCCACGCAGATATTGTTGGCGGCGTTGTTATTGCAAAGGATAAGGAATTGTATAAAAAACTGCGTCCGGTTATGGTAACACTGGGATTTAATATGGATCCGCACCAGGCCTACCTTGTAATAAGAGGTGTTAAAACCTTAAGCCTCCGTGTGGACAGGGCACAGGAATCTGCAATCAAACTGGCAACTTATCTTGAAAATCATCCCAAAGTGGCATGGGTGCGGTATCCGGGGCTGGTTTCACATCCTCAGCATGAGCTTGCAAAAGTTCAGATGGATGGATTTGGGAGTATGATAAGTTTTGAGTTGAAAGGCGGAATTGAATCTGGAAGAATACTGATGAACAGTGTGAAAATGGCTATTCTCGCAGTTTCGCTGGGTGGAGTTGAAACATTGATTCAACATCCGGCATCCATGACGCATTCGAAAGTATCGGCAGAGGGAAAGATAAAAGCAGGAATTACGGATGGATTGGTTCGTTATTCAGTTGGCATCGAAGATGTAGCGGATCTGATGGCCGATCTTGAGCAAGCCCTGGAAAAAGTTTAGGTTTTAAGCGCTTTTAAACAGCTTCAGTCATATCTGAATGAATATTAAATCCGGCCCTTGCGTCGGATTTTCTTATATTTGTACTTTTATATTTCCTGTTGTTATCATGAAAAAGAGATGCCTTTTATTGCTCGTATTTATTTACTCTTTTTCTGCTTATTCACAGAAGGTTGCAGTTGTTTTAAGCGGGGGAGGAGCTAAAGGAGTAACACATATCGGCGTATTGATGGCACTCGAAGAAAGCGGTATCCCGATTGATTATATCGCAGGAACATCAATGGGAGCAATTATTGGTGGTTTATATGCTTCGGGCTATTCGCCTGATCAGATGCTTCAAATCATCAACTCCGAAGAATTTTCAAAATGGGTGTCCGGGAAGCTTGATCAGCAATATACCTATTTCTTCAGGAAGGGACAGCCAGATCCGTCATGGCTGAGTTTCAAGTTTAAGTATGATTCCGTTTTGCAAACGCAATTGCCAACTAATATAGTTTCGCCGTTGCGAATGGATTTTGCTTTCCTGGAACTGTATTCAGAAGCCTCAGCAGTATCAGGATACGATTTTAATAAGTTAATGGTTCCATTCCGCTGTGTTGCCGCTGATGTAGGTAATAACAGGCCATATATCCTGAAGAAAGGGGATTTAGGTTCTGCTATCAGGGCATCAATGACCTTTCCTTTTTATTTTAAACCCATCCGCATTGATGGTCGCCTGTTGTTCGACGGAGGTATGTATAATAATTTCCCTTCCGATGTGGTGATGGAGGATTTTTACCCTGATATAATTATAGGTAGTAAAGCAGCCGGGAATTATCCTCCTCCTGCTGATGATGATGTTGTTTCGCAGCTGAAAACAATGCTTATGGATGAAACGAAGTTTGATCTGTATTGCGATGCGAGCGTTCTGATTGAGCCGGAACTGAAAACTGTTAATCTTACCGATTTCTCAAATACAGAAGCTTTTATTGATAGCGGATACGTTTCAACCATGAGACTTATTCCCCAAATCCGGCAGTTTGTTCTTGATACCGTTACCCAGGCTATGCATGACAGCATCCGAAAAAAGTTTAATGACCGCAAGCCTGAACTCAAAGTGAACAGTATCGAAGTAAAAGGAATCCAGCAAGGACAGGCTCTGTATGTTGCAAATGCAGTGATGGGTCAGGTTAAGGGGCGTAAATCAAATACGTACTACGCTCAGGACATTAGTCTTGACCTAGTTAAATCGGGCTATTTTAAAGTTGTAGGCGAGAATCGATTAAAATCGGTATATCCGACACTGGTTTTGGATACCATTTCGCAGCGGTACAAATTTGTAATGGATGCTCAATACGAACAAGGAATTGAAGCCGATTTTGGCGGGAGTTTGTCATCAAGTGGTACCAACGAAATTTTTTTACAATTGAAATACAGTCTTTGGCGGAAAATTGCAACAACCGCTAAGGTTAACGGAACTTTCGGCCGTTTTTACAATTCCGCATTAGTAGGCGGAAGAATGGAATTTCCAGGCCGAAAGCCCAAGTACCTGGAAGCTGAATATACCTTTAATCAGTTTAATTATTACCGGACCAAATCATTCTTCTTTACGGATGATACACCTTCATTTCTGTATGAGAATAATACCTATCTCCGGATTGATGCTGGTTTTCCTTTGACCTATAAAGGGAAACTGGAAACAGGAATTAATATCGGATCGAACCGTGCTGATTATTTTCAAACCAATACTGCTACGAAGGAAGACGAAGCCGACCGGACTAAATTTAATTTTTATAGCCCTTATATCGAAATCGAATTTAACACACTTAACCGAAAGCAATATTCAAACCAGGGAGCAAGGTTGTTTTCATCGGTCCAATTTGTTAGCGGGCTCGAAAGGCATACTCCAGGAACAACATCAGTCTTGCAGGACAGTTATACCGATTATCATAATTATTTTATTTTCAAATTTGTATATGATAAATACTTTCGTCCCGGAAAACTATACAGGCCGGGGATAAATTTTGAATTTCAGGCTAACAACCTGGAAAGTTTCAGGAACTATACTTCAACAACACTCTATATGCCGGTATACAGTCCGATATACGAAATGTCGACCATTTACCAGGCAGAATACAGGCCGGCAGGATTCATTGCTCTTGGCATGCGGAATATAATATCGCTAAATAAAAATATGGATTTCAGGTTCGAAGGATTTTTAATGGCTCCTATTTATGAGTTAAGCAGTGATTATAAACAGCAGGTTATTAAGAGTGAGATATTCCCTTCATTACATTATATATTGTCGGGTAGTTTTGTGTATAACACACCTATAGGACCTTTGAGTGCATCGCTGAATTATTATGATGACGAAACACCACTTTCATTCTATGTCAATATCGGGTTTATTATTTTTAATCGCCCGGCTTTTTAACCACATTCAATGCAATATGCAGCATTAAGAATCGGATATATGATTTCATGAATCTATTTACGATTAAATGACCTACTTAACGAAATGTTGTTAAATTTGCAGTCCCTTTAATTGAAAGGGAATTCTAATTTACTGACCTTTTTCGAAAGAAAAACGCACATACCTACCGCTTTTTAAATGAAATAGCGGGTTTACTTAATCCCGATCAATAGTTTAATTACTAACTCATTAACAGATGGAATCCACCAAACATCCCGATCAAAATCCTGAGAAAGCAGTATCGCTTAACCAGGAGGAGAATTCACAGCAGGAAAATGCTGTAAACACAGTTGACGAATCATCATCACCAGTTGTAACCGCTGCTGAAGAATCAGAAATCCAGGTACCTGCTCAACCAGATACCCAAGCTGAAGTTGTCGGTCAAACGGAGACAGATGTTGAAGTTTCAACGGAATCAGAAGCAATTCCTACCACAGAATCGCTGCCAGCCGAAACAGTTATAACACCCGAAGCAGTTGTGGAAACTTTAATTGCTGTTGAACCAGAAGTGGTTTCGGAGCCTGAAGTTACTGTTGATTCTGCTGTTATTAGTGAACCTGATGAAGTGGTAGCTGAGCCTGTTGCTGTTGTGGAACCAGAAGTAGTTGCGGAGTCAGTTGCAGAAGTGGTTACAGAACCCGTTGCGATTGAAGAATCCGAAGTAGTTGCTGAGTCAGTTGCAGAAGTGGTTACAGAACCCGTTGCGGTTGAAGAACCTGAAGTTGTTGCTGAAACAGTAACAGAACCGGAAACTACTTTGGCTGAAAATACAGATGATGCCGATGCTATTGATGCCGTAATAGAAGCTGAAGTTGCTGCTGCAGAATCAGTTGATATTGATTATGGTCACATGGACCGCGAACAACTGGTATCCCTGCTCGAAGAAACTGTGCAGAATGAGGATGTTAATGAAATAAAATCAAAAGTTGCCCAGATTAAAGTTGCTTACCTGGCTATTGCCAACAAGGAACGCCAGGAACTGTATCAGACTGCAGTAGCCAGCGAAGAAGCTGAAAATTTTGAAGTTGTTGATCCGCTGGAGGAACGCTTTAAAGCTGCTTTTGGCATATATAAACATAACAAATTCCGTTTCACTGAGGATCAGGAAAAGATTAAAATTCAGAATCTTGAAGCCAAAAAGAAAATTCTGGATGAGTTGAAAGTATTGATCAACTCGGAAGAAACACTTAAAAAAACATACGACGAATTTAAAGCGTTGCAGGATCTTTGGAAAGGTATTGGGATGGTTCCCAAAACCGAAGCCCAGGGTTTGTGGCAGAATTATCATTTCCTTATCGAGAAATTTTTCGATAAGGTTAAAATCAACAAGGAACTAAAAGACCTTGATCTGCGCAAAAACCTGGAGCGTAAAATTGAATTGTGCGAAAAAGCCGAGGAACTTGTTCTGGAGCCTTCTATTACGCAATCATTCAAGCGCTTACAGGAACTTCACGAAGAGTGGAAAGAGGTTGGTCCGGTAGCGCAGGATAAACGCGAAGAAGTTTGGGATCGTTTTAAAACGGCTACTGAAAAAATTAACGACCGTCGCCACGAATTCTACAAACAAATACAAGGCGATCTTGAAGCAAATCTGGCTGCCAAAGTATTGCTTTGTGAAAAAGCGGAACAACTTGTTGCTACCGAGTTTAACTCTATCAAGCAATGGCAGGACAGCACAAACCAGGTAAATGAATTACTTAAGTTGTGGAAATCTGTTGGACAAGCTCCGCAAAAAGTCAACAACGAAATCTGGAATCGTTTCAAAGCCCAGCTTGATCTTTATTTTTCAAACAAAAAGGAGTATTTCAGTAAACTGAAAGATCAGCAGCTCAACAATTATAATCTGAAAGTAGAACTCTGCCTCCAGGCTGAATCACATAAGCTTAGCAATGACTGGAAGAATTCATCACGCGAACTTATTAAGTTACAGGATGAATGGAAAAAAATTGGCCCTGTACCTCGTAAACACAGTGAGAAAATCTGGAAACGCTTCCGTATCGCCTGTGATGAATTCTTTAACACCAAGAATGAATATTTCAAAGGATTACAGGCGAGTGAAGGTGGAAATCTACAGATAAAACTTGATATCATCAGCAAGCTGAATGCTTTCGAATACAGCGAAAATCGCCAGGAGAGTTTGTCAAAAGTGAAAGAACTGCAGCGTCAATGGATGGATACCGGCCATGTTCCTATTAAAGAAAAGGACCGTATTCAGGCTGAATTTAAAGCTGCCGTAAACAAAATTTATGATAAACTGAAGGTGGATTCGCAGGAAGCCAGCCAGATGAATTATCGTTCGCGTTACGAAAATGTAAAAGACCAACCGGATGCCGGCCGGATAATTAACCGCGAGCGCAATGGACTTCAGTTCAAAATTGATAGTCTGAAGGAAGAAATTCTGCTTTGGGAAAACAATATCGGATTCTTTGCAAAATCAAAGCAAGCCAACCTTCTAAAGGCTGAATTTGAAGCCAAGATTGCGCGGGCCAAAGAGGAGCTTGCTTCGCTCGAAGCAAAAGCGAAAATCCTCAGAAACGTTGCAAAAGATCAACAATAAAATTTGAAAAGCCCCGGAAGGGGCTTTTTTTAGCGCCATTTTTCCTGAAGTAAGTTGGTTTAATAGTTAAAATATCAGAATCATCATTTGGATCTTTATTCTGTGATTCTATATTATACTTACCTTTGTACAATGTCAGCAAACACATTCGGAACCATATTCAGGCTTACCACTTTTGGTGAGTCGCACGGAATCGCCCTTGGCGGTATTATTGATGGATGCCCTGCAGGGCTGGTAATCGATCTGGAATTTATTCAAAATGAACTCAATCGCCGTCGGCCCGGGCAGTCAGCCATGACTTCTCCCCGCGATGAAAGTGATACGATTGAGATACTCTCAGGAGTTTTCGAAGGCAGGTCAACCGGATCGCCTATTGCTTTTGAAATCAGGAATAAAGATCATCATAGTTTTGATTATGATCACCTGAAAGATGCATACCGTCCTTCGCATGCTGATTATACATACGACAGCAAATACGGATTCCGCGATTATCGCGGAGGTGGCCGCTCTTCGGCCCGCGAAACGCTTTCGCGCGTTGCCGGTGGTGCTGTTGCAAAACTCCTGCTCCAAAATTCAGGTATCCAGGTTAAAGCGTATGTAAGCAGCATCGGTGAAGTGAATGCAAGCCGCGACTTCACAATTGATCAGCTTGATGAAATTGAAAATAGTCCGGTCCGTTGTCCTGATACTGAAGCATCGGATAAAATGATTGAACTCATCACAAAACTCAAACTGGAAGGTGATACAACCGGTGGTACAATCACCTGCATTATTAACGGTGTTCCTCCGGGATTGGGTGAGCCGGTATTTGATAAACTCCAGGCCGATCTTGCCAAAGCTGCCATGAGTATTAATACTGCGAAAGGATTTGAATACGGCGAAGGTTTTAATGCACCTTCCATGCGAGGTTCTACGCATAACGATATTTTTGTTTCCAATGGCGAAGGCGGAATAAAAACTGCAACCAACCATTCAGGCGGAATCCAGGGCGGGATCAGTAACGGAAGCGATATCGTTTTCAAGGTAGCATTTAAACCGATAGCAACTATTCTGCAATCACAGCCTTCGGTTAATAACAAGGGCGAAAATATTGTGCTGGCTGCCAAAGGAAGGCATGATGTTGTGGTTGTTCCCCGCGCAGTTCCCATTGTAGAAGCCATGGCTGCACTGGTCATAGCTGATCATTTACTTCGAAACCGGTCGTCACGGTTGTAGAATAAAAACCGCAATTTTACGTTAAGTTTGTATATTAACTCTCTCTGTTCAGATGAAGAAAGCATTGAAAATTTCAGCCATCGTAATTGGCATTCTGGTATTGATAATTATTGCGTTACCATTTGTTTTTAAAGGCAAAATTCAAGAAGCGGTTCAGTCCGAAATAAACAAGAACCTGAATGCTGTGGTGACTTTCGATGGGGTAGGAGTAACCTTGTTTCGTCATTTTCCTGATCTTACTGTAAATGTTAAGGGCCTTATTGTCAGAGGCTCTGGCGATTTTGAAAAAGATACCCTGGCTTCGATACCAGCATTGTCACTTACTCTAGATCTGGCCAGTGTATTTGGTGGAAATGAATATAAAGTTAAACAGATAGGATTAAACTCACCCCGACTTCTTTTTAAGGTTTTAGCCAATGGAAAAGTCAATTGGGATATCATGAAAGAAACCGGGGCTGCCGATACGGTTACTGAACCATCGGCTTTTAGAGTCTATCTGAATAAAGTAAGTATCAATGATGCGCGTATTGTATATGATGATGCCGAAATTCCTACCATGCTTGCATTCGATGGATTAACAGGAACTTTGAGCGGCGATATGACGGCTGATATTACTTCGCTGGATATTCAGGCAGTGATCAGGGATATAACTTACGATTACGATGGAATCCGTTACATGAGCAAATCAAATGGCGAAGTAACCACATTGTTAAATGCTGACCTTTCCACCTGGACATTTACCTTTAAAGATGGAGTTATGAGGCTGAATGATCTGAATATTACAGCTGACGGATTTTTTGCTATGCCCGACGAAGGGTATAAAATGGATATCAAATTTGCTGCAAAGGAAAATACCTTCAAAGCATTTCTGTCGCTTATCCCTGCCATTTATTCCAAGGATTTTGATAATGTAGAAACATCAGGAACCATGGCTTTCGATGGATTTGTAAAGGGTTTGTACAACGATGTATCAATACCGGCCTTTGCTATTAACCTGAAGGTAGCTGATGGAATGTTCAGCTATCCGGGTCTGCCGGGAAAGGTGTCGGATGTAAATCTGCAGGCAAAAATTGCTAATCCTGACGGAGTAATGGATCATACTACTGTTGATGTTCCCCGAATGCACCTGAGCATAATGCAGAGTCCTGTTGATATTACACTTGCTCTTCGCACGCCTGTTTCAGATCCGGATATTAATGCAACGGTAAAGGGAAAAGTAAATCTTCAAAATGTGTCGAAAGTGTATCCATTAGGAGATAAAACCAAAGTATCAGGTATTGTAAACGCGGATATGGCTTTCAATGGAAAAATTTCAGCCATCGAAAAAGGGGCGTATGATCAGTTTAAGGCTTCCGGCTATGCAACTGTCGATAATTTTGTGTATGAAGGCGTAGAAGTGCCGCAGCCTGTTGTTATCAGCAAAGCCCGGATGGATTTTACTCCGGCTTACGCTCAGCTGTCGGGGCTGGCTATGAGGATTGGGAAAAGCGACCTGGCGGCTGATGGTAAGATTGAGAATTACATCCCTTATATTATGAAGAAAAACGCAATGTTGAAGGGATCGCTTACAACAACGTCCAGTTTTATGGATATTAATAGTCTGATGGCAGGAACTGCTTCGCCTGAAGCTGTTAAAGATACTGCAGCTCTTACTGTTGTCGAAATTCCCGGGAATATGGATATCACTCTTAATACATCATTTAAAAGACTGGTTTACGATACGTATGATATGAGTGATGTTGCAGGCATAGTAAAAGTGAAAGATCACACATTGCTGCTCGAAGGATTAAAGCTGAGCATGCTTGGAGGTTCCATGGCTCTAAAAGGCTCGTACAGTACATTTAATCCTGGCAAGCCATTGGTTGATATGGATTTACAGGTAAAAAATATGGATGTGAAACAGACTTTCAATGCATTTACTTCTATTCAGAAATTTGCGCCTATTGCTAATAAACTTAATGGAGATATCAGCACGAATCTGAAATTTAAGGGAGCGCTTAAAAAAGATATGATGCCCGAGCTTACGTCCGTTTCGGCATATGGACTGGTTCTTTCGGATGCACTTGGATTGGTTAATCTCAACACTTTTGGCAAAATTGCTGATATTCTGAAAATTGAAAAACTTAGAAATCCATCGCTCGAAAATATCAATCTCTCATTCGATGTTGTAGAAGGAAAAGCCACTGTGAAACCAATGGATTTCAAGCTGGGCTCGTACAAAGCTAATATTTCGGGAACTACCGGCCTCGACCAGGTGTTGAATTTTATTCTTATACTTGATATCCCACGGGCCGAATTTGGCGCTAAAGCTAACAGTGTTTTGGATGGATTGGTGAAAGATGCATCAAAAAAAGGTGTGAATGTAAATCTGGGAGATATTGTTCCAATTACCATACTTATTGGTGGTACAGCTACCGATCCTAAAATTACAACCGGAATAAAATCAGCTATGGCTGGTTTGGCTGAAGATATGAAAAAACAAGCCATTGAAGAGATTGAAAAGAAAAAGGAAGAAGTTGTTGCAAAAGTTAAAGAGGAAGCCAGCACATTGATAGCCCAGGCCGATGCCGAAGCTGCCAAACTTATAGCTGAAGCTGAGAAGCAAAGCCAGAAGCTTATGGTTTCTGCAAACAAGGCTGCTGATGAAGTTCGTTTCGCTGCTGATTCATCCGGAAAAAGATTGATTGCCGAAGGGAAGAAGAATGGTTCAATTGCTGAGTTGGTAGCTAAAAAAGGTGCTGAAAAAATCAAGAAGGAAGGTGATGTTCAGGCTGCAAAAGTTATTGCCGAAGCGCAGAAACAATCCGACGCCATTTTAAACAAAGCCCGCGCCGAAGCAGAGAAACTTAAGCAAGATGCGCTAAACAGAGTAAATGCCAAATAAACTTTTTGGAATTATACAGTTTGGTAAATAAAAAGTTGCTTCAGATTTGGGAATCGCTAAGTTACTATTTAATATACCTGAAGTTCCGACACTCTATTTGGATGTCAGCAGGATCTTTTTCACTGTTATTTTCGATTTTGTAGTTGTTTTAACAAAATAAATACCAGGAGCGTTGTTGGATAAGTCTATTGAAGTTCTGTTTGAATTTGAATGTTTTTTAACAACAATTTCGCCCGAAACAGTATAAACTTCGATATTACTGATTCCCTTTCCATTCACAATAAGCGTATTTGAATGCGGATCGAGGTAAACTAAAAATGAGTTTGCATCTGAGAGATTGTCAATTCCAACAGTTTCACACGCATTGCCAATTCCATTGATATCTGAGTCAGATTGATCAGGATTTGCAGCATTCGGGCAATTATCACAAACATCACCTATCATGTCAATATCCGAATCTAATTGATCAGGATTTGCAACATTCGTGCAATTATCACATACATTCCCGATCCTATCTCCATCGGAATCCATTTGATCAGGATTTGCAACATTCGGGCAATTATCGCAAACATTACCAATCATATCATTATCAGAGTCCGATTGATCAGGATTTGCAACATTGGGGCAATTATCGCATGCATCACCTATCATATCATTATCCGAATCCAATTGATCAGGATTTGCAACATTCGGGCAATGATCGCATGCATCACCTATCATATCTGCATCTGAATCTACTTGTGTCGGATTAAATGTATTCGGGCAATTATCATTTTCGTCAGAAACACCATCACCATCAGTATCTGTTAGCAGAATAACTATTTTTTGCACCGTGGATTTTTCAACTGAAGTTAATGATTGCGAAAAAACAAATGATGAGTTACACAGATTCGCAATAAGAAATACGATAATTACCTGCAATTTAGTAAATGTTATTTTCATATCAACGGTTTTATAGAGAGTGAGTTAACTTAGATTATGTATGGAATAAGAGAGTCAGGCAACCAATAAATAGAATAATGTATTCCTGCCAAATGTATCAATAAATATAAATACGCGACAAATCTTTATCTTGAGAAAAGCATTTGAGGGAAGTTTAAGCCATTAAGCGATTGTTAAGTCTTAGGATTAGTAAATGTACATTTTTAGTCCAATGATAACTACCTCAAAACAACCAGCGATAATCTCTGTTATCAATTGTTAACTTCAAAAGGGCTTGTAATTGAGAATAATTCTCCATTTACTGTACTTCCTTCCATAACTACTGAATATTTTCCTGGTGTGTCAGGCGCTGTAAATATTAATTTTTCAGGCTTGCCTATTTGGATGTTTACACCAGGTTTCCACAGAATTGTATTTCGTGAATCCGGATGAGTGGCATTGGAAACATTGATGTTTTCGGTGCATTGGTTTTCAGCAAGGAAACGGTAATTAACAAAAATGCCGGCTGACGGCAGATCGATTCCTGCAAAATCACCTTTCTTTGAAATGAAACTGATTATACCTCCATAAATTTGCCCGCCTTTTAAATAATCCTCGTTAACAACTTCAATTCGTGAGAAATTCTGTGGCGTAGCGGCCAGTATTTTTGAAGGTTCGTCAACCGCAACCCAATCGACCAATACAAGTGGATCATAAAACCTGATATTGGCTGAACCTTGCACAGCAAAATAAGATTCGCCTTTTCGCTTGCGGACTTTTACCTGGCTGGGCAATTCATTAAAATATTCATCGAGCGTAGGCAGCATAATATATTTTTCAATATACAGAATTGTAGTGGGCTTGCCGTAAAACGCATTGGTATCTTTTAACGGGCCAAGGCTGTCAATAAGCACAGCAGGCTGGAAATAGGAGTTAATCTGCACATTTTGGGCCATGTCACGCACCAATTGCCTTTCCTTATCAGATAATGCGAATACCGGCGATGGCAAATGGATTGGAGTGGTACAAAAATCATTGTCAACCCATATTTTTACAACCTGTGAAGGTGTTTTTTCAGCGCATAAAAATAAGTCTCTCGATCCCAAATAATCTGGTAACGCAAAGTAAAAATATCCGCTGCTGTCAGTTCTTACAGCCATAAAATCGCGCCCTTCGCCAATGATTGACAAATTAACTTTTTTATCAATTACCGGAATTGTTGATGATGCTTCTGTAAGTCTGCCTGACAACGAAAGTCCGCGTGTTTCCGGATAAAACCCCGGAATAAATTTCACTTTTTCTTCTGGCGTAAGATTTTTGGACAACAAAGATTTAGCGTTTTCAGGTATAACTGATATACACATACTTTTGATACTCACTTTTGAACCATTTATTTGTTCATATGCGAAATTGATAGTATCGCGGGGAGTATAAACTGCTTTATCCAGAAATACAGAAAGCAAATTATCCATTCCTTCAGGTTGTACCTGGGTAAATTGCTGAACAGGTAAGGTTTGATTGTTTTCAGCTGATAAAACATCGGGTCGGTTAGGATTTATTAGCCTTATTTGTCTGTATTCATATGATAAAGGACCGTATTCACGCATACGTTTTGTATATGCCCTTATGTAATATGTTCCGGTAAATATTTCAATTGGAATATTTATACAGCCTGAAGAAATTGAATTGCTGATTGAGAATTTGTTATTGGCAATTACTTTCCCGTTCGGAGTGATGAGTTCACAATACATTATTTTACTAAGCGCAGCAATATTTTCAGCTTCGCTGTTAAATAAAGTAGCCGAAAATTGAATCTGTTCACCTGCAATATATATGGATCGATCGGTACTTAACACAACCTTTTCAGCAGTATTGCCTGAAAAAGGATACAGTTGTGTTGCTGCAGCAGGTCTTACTATCAAAGAAAGTAAGATTACTAAAAGATAATGGATGAATATTTTCATATTAGTTTGGCCAAAAATAAGGTTTTTTAGTAACTCCCTTTGTAGCGGTACAATCTACACATTCTGCATTCATAATGAAAGGCTGCCATCCTTGTGAGTCGCCAACAAGGTACAGTGGTTTTGGCAAATGAACAAAGGACGCAAAGCCCCATTTACCTAATGGGATAGGATTACAAGGCACCTGATATTCAACTTCAAGGTCTTCAACGTTGTGAATGAAGATACGTTTGGATGTAACAGATGATACTCCAAAAAAGCCAAGTACAACTTCATCCGGGTGTGTAACATTATACAGGTTGCCTTTTATTGACTGAGGCTGACTGTTATAAAGTCCACCTTCCTCAGCACTGATAGTACTTAGCTGGCTCCAGTATTTATGTGCGGTTTCACTTATTGCATGTTGTTTTAAAAGTAAGCTGTAGCCATAAAGCAACCTTGAAGTAGTATTATCAACGAAATGAAGCGGAAGTTGCTGGTATTTATTCTCAGCAAGTTTTTCAGTTGAAAGCGTAAAAATATTTTTAACCGGTAATGTTGCCCAGCAGGTATATTTTGAAAAATCAGGAGGAAACATTTGTACAACTTTTGATCCGTTATAAAGCCATTCAATCGGATACAGCGCATGGTATTCCCAGGTTTCAATTGCTTCAAATCTGTAATATTTGCCATCAGAGTTATCCCCGTTCAGATCAATATAAAACTGTATCCCTTCCGTAAATTGTTCCGGATCATTTGTAGGCAGATCTTTTCTCAGATAATAAACAGAGTCTATTTCCGGACAAGCATTAAACTGGTCGAAATCAGAAATAATTTTATCTCCTGCGGGTGTTATAATTTCAACTTTGAAGGAACTGCCGGTAGTAAAATATCCGGCATCAATTCTGCCACGATACTTTCCGCCTGAACTTGAATCAATCATAGGGAATTGATTGCCTTTATCGTCAAATACGGTAACAGTGCATCCGGTAACAGGAATCTCTTCCTGAACATTTATTGATGAAGATTTTGAAATCGTAATTGTCTGATTTCCGTCAAAGTCGGTAACCTGGCCCGAAACTACAAGTTTGTTGAAGTCACTGCCTTCAATTTCTGGTTCGTATACCTTGAAACAGGAGGTCATCATCAAGACTGTTACCCAAAATAAAAATACAAGTTTAATCTTATTCATAATTTTCAGCTAAAATCAGCCTGGTTAATTTAAAATTGAGATTCCGATTTAAGAATCTGAGTCTGTTTTATTTGTAATTCCTGCGCAGGAAAACGATTTATACTTCATTTCACCATGGCCAAAAATCAGGTTTTACTGTTGTTCCATTATAAGCCCGGCAATCAACACATCCTTTGTCCAATATTATTGTTGGATTGTAGGCTGAGTCCTCTTTTAAATAAACGGGATAAAAGCTTGCATCTAAATTATAGAGCTGAAATTGAGGATTCAACAGAGGGCGCTCTGCACAGCGGGATGTATTTTCCATCTCCAGATTTTCAACATTTCGTACAAAAATTCTTTTAGTTGTAACTGATGATACACCGAAAAATCCCAGGACTTCCTGATCCGGATGTGTGAGGTTACGCAGGTTTCCTTTTACCGCTAAGGGTTGCCTTTCGTACAATCCGCCTTGGCTGGTGCTGTTAATACGTAACTGATTCCAGTAAATATAAGCATCTTCACTCAATGAGTATTGGTTTACCAACAAACTGTAACCATACACCAGCCTGTCAGTCCTGTTATCCACAAAGTTGAGAGGGAACAACTTGTATTTGTTCTCCGAAAGTTTTCCAGTTGTAAGTGCATAGATGTTATTAATCCGGAAGGTTGACCAACAGATGCTGAGGGAATAATCGGCTGGTTGAGCACGCTGTATTTTTCCTGCAAAAAACCATTCCACAGGGTATTCAGAGTGATATTCCCATGTTTCAAACACTTCGAACCTGTAAAATTTACTATCAGTTACATCACCTTTAAGATCAATATAGAACTGAATCCCTTTTAATGGTTTCGAAGGATCAGCGGTGGACAGGTCTTTTCTGATGAAATATATGGAATCGATTGCCGGGCTGGAACTAAGATGGTCATAATCAGAAACAATTTTATCTCCATCCGAAGTGAGAATGTCAACTTTAAATGAATTTCCGGGGATAAGATATTGTTGATCAATCTGGCCGGTGTAATTTCCATTTTCTGAATAAATCATCGGGAATTCGTGTCCCTGATCATCTGATATAATCACAGTACATCCGGTAACAGGTATTGCCTCAAGTTCATTGATTGATGAAGTCATTGAAATGGTAACGGTTTGAATGCTGTTAAGGTTAGTTATCTGTCCCGAAACCACATATTTACTTACATCACTGCCGGTAATTTCAGGCTGATACGACTTAATACAAGCTGTAAATATCAGCGGTAAAAGCAAGAATATGAGTGTAAGTCTAATCAGTAGCATAGTTCCCAAGTTTAAAGAGCCATGTTATTGTAAAAATTGGTACTCCTATTACTGAGTATTGATAGCTGTAGATGTTCCCGTTGTCAGTCTTGAAAAATACAGTGTAAGGATTTTGACGACCTGTTACATTGTATGCACTCAGAATAATGGATGAGTGCAGTAATTTACGTTTCTTCAGGTTGCCTTCGATGGTTAAAGAGGCGTCGGTACGGAAATAGTCAGGTATCCTGTACGCATTTCGCGCTGAATAATCGAGATATGGCAATCCCTCAATGTAATATACCGATACCGGATAAGTGACAGGTTTTCCGGTTTGGTAGGTTACTATGGATGAAAAGATGAGTCGCCTTGTAATGTGATAACTGAGTACTAAATTCAACGAATGCGGAATATCATGATTTGCCGGATAACTAATTCCACCGTTTATACTGTTCCAATCTTCTCCGCCGTCAACCTGAACAATAGAGCGGGAATAGGTATAGGATAACCACCCTTCAAGTTTCTTTGAACTGCGTTTCAGGAAAAACTCAATTCCATAAGCTTTTTGTGTTCCCTGTAAAATTGCTGTCTCGAGATTTGGATTATTTAAAAAGTCAGCGCCATCCTTAAATTCAGGATAATCGGTTGTGTATTTATAAAATACTTCTAATGAAGATTCCAGGAAACCTTTGCGTGTTGTGCGGAAAACACCCAGCGATAGTTGGTTGCTGTTGGATGGCGCAATGTGATAATCGGCCAGTTTCCATTGGGTGTTCGGTGAAATTGAAATCGTGTTGTTCAACATGAAAAGGTTCTGGCTCATCTGGCTGAAGCTGATTTTTATGGAACCATTAGGGTCAGTTTCCATATTAACGGCTGCTCTTATCTGTGGAGAACCATACCATTTAATAGGCTTGTTGTTGCCAAAAACAATGGAATCGGTCACGTTTTCAGCAATCATTTCTGCATCAGGGCGATAGGTATATACCGTTTTTGGTCCGGTAGGAGTAAACATAGAATACCTGATCCCTGCGCTCACGTTCAGCCATGGGAGCAAATCGTAATTGTCGGAGATGTAAAGCGAGCTTTCATAGGCTTGCTCCTCACCCAGTTTTACCGGTAGTCGTAACGATGCCGCTCCATACGGATTGATAGTGCCTCTGTCAAGAGCATAATAGATGATATCCGCGCCATATTCAAGCGTATTTTTATCTCCGGTTGCATGATCGAAATCAGCGCGTGCTTCAAGCTGTCCAATATTATAGGTATGGGCATAGGCTGATGAAACTTCCTGTTTATCAATGGTGGTGAATGAATATTTTGACCCGATAATGGCATATTCGGCATGCAGCGAAGAACTGTAATTATGACTGAAATTTAAAGAAACGCCGCCATTAGAATATTCATACTCGTTTATATCTGATAATTTAAATCTATCCTTGCTGTAATAAGCAAATGCCGAAATTTGAGTTTTACTCAGATCATAATTTACTGAAGCAGAAAAATCACTGAATGCTGCATTACTTGCCCTGATAACAGGATCCTTTATTTTTTGCAGCATCCAATCGGAGTAGGACGACCGGGCACTTATTAGTATTGAGCTGACATCTTTTTTAATGGGTCCTTCAAGTACAATGTTTGCCGAGATAGGACTTATTCCACCGCGAGCCATGAACCGTTTTCTGTTTCCCTGGCGGGAAACGATATTAAAAACGGATGATAAACGCCCGCCATATTTTGCAGGGATCAGGCCTTTATAAACAGAGAAATCCTTGATGATATCGGAATTAAAAGCCGGGAAGAATCCAAATAAATGCGATGTGTTGTAAATAGGAATCTTGTTGAGATAGAACGCATTTTGGTCAGAACTGCCACCTCTTACATTTATTCCGGCTGATCCTTCGCCCACGCTTACAATCCCAGGCAGCATCTGCGATACTTTCAAAATATCCCTTTCGCCAAGCATCATGGGTATTGACCGGATTGCTTTCACCGATAGTTTTTCAAGTCCCGGATCTTTTAATTTCATACTCATCTGGCGGTCGCCGTAAACAACCACTTCCTGCATTTGTATAAAAGATTTTTTCATGGTAATAGTAAAATTACCATCTGATAAAACATCAAACTGATACTTTTTCTTTGCGTAACCCTGGTATTCGGCCTGTACATTATACATTCCGGGCTTTAGCGAAATGGAAACAAATCCATTGGCATCGGATACCGCCCCGGTTTTTGTTTCTTCAATAAAAATTGTGGCATAAAGGATAGGCTCCCCGGTTTCTTCATCCATAATCCGACCCGACAATTTAGCTTTTGTTCCTGTTATGGAAGCTCCTTTACGTCCAATTAAAATGGTTTGCGTTGCATTAGGCTGACGACCGGTGATATACTTTTCTTCACTTTCAGTGAGCCCATCCGGACCGCCTTCAGTGTTAGCGGTAGTATTTGTATTTGTTATATAGGAAGGTAGTGAGGGGATAAGTTTCTCCCCTGGAAGTACCATAAGGTTGCCGTGCCAGACCGATACTTCGAGGCCTGTTCCTTTCAACACCTGGGTTATAGCCAAAAGAGGTGTTATGCTATCGGCATTAAGGGTGACTTTCAATTGATTGATCCATTTTTCCTGGTAAAAAACCTTCACTGAAGTTTGTTTTGCAATCAGACTGCAAAACTCACTGAACGGAACATCGTTTACATGGCAGGAAATTACTGTACTTTGCTTCTGAGCAGATAAAGTAACCGAAAGCAGGAGGAGAAGAAAGGATATAAATAAGTTTTTCACTGTCCGTCAAGAGATTTGCAATAGTTGATTAAATCGGTAAGAATAAGATCGTTCGCTTTTTTTACATTAATATTTTGTTTGCGGAGGTACTTCTTAATTAATACCTGATCTGACGGACTGAAATCAGAAATGAAGCTGTTGTTATTTGTAAATTTTACACTCCGGTTATCAATATAAACATACTTTTCCCTGATCGTTTTCGAAAAGTAATACAGTCCGGAGATTGTTTGGGAATGCAGCAACAAATCCTTTTGATAATGATACAGGATTTTTTTGCTTCCACTGCCCAGTACCTGGTAAATACGCTTGTTTGAGTTGCCTTCGTCTATACACTCGAAAGGGAAACCGTTTAAAGTAAAAGATTCAAGCCAGGCAAGAGAAATCTCAATAAGTTTTGTCGATCCTATGGCATCTTTATATTTAAGTACAAGCTGTTGATTGTAAATATCATAGTTTATGTTCTGATTTGTGTAAGTAACACCACGTAATGTGATCGATCCCTGGGTATCAAATTCATCTTGTAAATATTGGTTGCCTCCCGTACCCGGTTGAGGATAAAAATAGTACATCCGGCCATTGTATAACAAAGGATCAAAACCATATACCGGGTCATAATTATCAGAAGGTGCTTGTGCGATAGCTGTTGTTGAAACCACAACCAGTATAATCAATATTACAGAGCGGGCAAGTAAAGTCATTCGTGCGGCAATCATTTGAGGAATTGAAATAAATTATTTTTCCGGAGTTTTAGTCCTTATATTAGAAGATGTGGCGCAAATACCAATCCTGTGAATGAAGCACAATCTCCATCATTTGGAGTCGTAAAACATAATTGCAAAGCTATTATAAATAATATCAGATCTTGCAATTCAATAAAAAATTTATTCTTTTCTATATTACTTGAAATAACTCCATCATATGTAAATATTACATTATATGGCATACTGTAAATGATGCAAGCCAAACGCTTTCAGTTGTATGCTTTAAATATACATGTATAGTATTGCCCTGCTTTATCATTGCAAAACATTTGGTCGGTTTGATGCATAATTAAATCAATTTCTCACATCTGAAACGCTGGAAATAAACTATGTGTAAAATATTATTTTGTCAGTAATATTCACTTGCCTATATTTGTTTTCTGAAACAAAGAATCTTCCGGCATTTCATGTTTTAACTTTGACCCGATCACTGCAAAGCGGGCATAATTCCTTTTGTATCAAAAAATCAAATAATGGCAAGGCATCACTCGCATTTACTGCTTCTACTTATCTTTTTATCTGTTTGTTTTACAGGATTTTCATCCGTTTACGAGCCGGTACCTATCGATTCCGTTGACTTTCGCCGGATACAGAATAAGCAAGTACGTAAACTTATATCCCGGCAAAAGAACTTTGGTATACGGACTTTTGGTGATATGAATCCTGTTTGCTATAATTCTCCGGATTCAGGCACTTTTAAAATGTTTAATAAGTCGCAGCTCATCAGGCAGGATATTGATGTGGTTTGGGATAACCTGATTCACCAGTCGCCAAGTGAGGAATTTGACGGACGTATAGTCACTTTCGGATTATTATATTCCAAAAAATTCAATAATTTTCTTTACCAGAATGAATCGTATGATGGTATTGAAGAAGGTCAGATTTTGTTCTTTAATCTGCGGGTGTTAAACGGTATAAAAAACCTCGCTGTTGCAATGGAAGTAACAAAACTTGATCATGACCGCAAGGAAATTGAATATTGCTATATGGACCATGGCAGTACAAAAGGGACGCAAAAGTTTACCTTAACTTCTACTCCTGAAGGATTTACAGAAATCACTCAGCTTACGCGGTACAAATGCAAATCGAAGCTCCGCGACCGAAGGTTGTATTCTTTTTTTCATGAGCGTATTGTAATGGAGTTTTTTGCAGCTATTAAAATTAAAAGTGAAACTGGAACCGGAAATATGGCAGCCGGGAAGTAGATTTTGTTATTCGCAATTCGATTCGAATTACCAGGTCATGGAATTGCATTTCGATTGCAAGTAGCACCTATCAGGATTTTGATTTATAATCTTATATCTCTGAAGCAAAACCTTCATATCTATTCTGTTTAGCTTACTGTCTGAGCACTATTCTGGTGGTTTCTGATCAAATCTGATAGCTGCAAATAAATTTTCATCCGTTTAAGTTCTGATTTCATTCCATTTTTTTGTTATAAATACATTGACATATACAACAAAAACAGGTGTTTCAACGCTAACCGATTACTGAAAATTTTCATATCGTAATTTTCAACCAAATTACTTGGCAGATCAATCCCATTTTATACTTTTGTGAATCGATTAACAGATAGAAACAAACCCCAGAATATGAGCTTAGAAAATTTTCAAAACACCCACAAACTCTTGTTTTCGTACAAGTATACATGGGCCCCAATCGAAAAAGGCTACAACAACCGCACGCTATATGTTAATGTTGGCAGCGGTGAGATCAAGGAAAAACCTGTATCAGCACAAATGAAGGCAAAATTTACCGGCGGAAAAGGCTTCGGGCTGAAACTGCTGTGGGATGCCACCCAACCTGATACAAGATGGAACGATCCGGAAAATGAAATTGTTATCAATACCGGCCCTATTTGTGGCATTACTCAGTATTCAGGTACAGGGAAATCGCTGGTTGTTACCATCTCACCACAAACTGACATCCCTGTCGATAGTAATGTTGGTGGATTTTTCGGCCCTTTCATGAAATTTGCCGGATTCGATTCACTCGAACTGCAAGGCAAATCTGATAGGGATGTAATTGTGTTAATTGACGAAACCCGCGAAGTAGTTGAAATTTATGAAGCAGCCGACGAAAGTAACGACAGTCATTTAATGGCCGAGTATCTGACCGAAACACTAGCCTCAACTGAAAAAGACCGCATGAATGTTTCGGTAGTATCAGCTGGTACTGCGGCCGATAACTCACTTATCGGTATGCTTAATTTCAGTTTCTTTGATTCGAAACGTAAACTGGTGCGTTTGAAACAAGCCGGACGTGGTGGAATTGGAACGGTTCTCCGTGATAAACGAATTAAAGCTGTTGTGGCTCATACTAAAGGTGTTACCGGTAATCGCAATGGCGTTATCGACTTGCAGGCTATCATGGAAAGAGGTAAAATCTTTAACCGTGAAATGCGCGAACTCGACGACAAGCAATGCGAAATGCGCAGCAAAGGCACAGCTCACCTTACATTGGTAATGAACGATTATGATCTTTTGCCGGTTAATAATTTCAAATTCGGGAGTCATCCTGATGCTGTAAAGATTTCAGGCGATGTTTGGAAATCGTATTTCACACAAGGTGTGCCTGATGGCTGCTGGATAGGTTGTAACATGGCCTGTGCCAAAGGAGTTGATAATTATGAACTGCGTTCCGGCCCTTATAAAGGATCAAAAGTTATTGTCGACGGACCCGAATATGAATCCACTTCATCACTGGGATCTATCGCGGGAATCTTTAATCCTGATTTTACAATAGAATCGAATTTCTACTGCGATACATACGGTATTTGTACCATCTCATGGGGAACTATTCTTGGATTCTTAATGGAATGTTACGAAAATGGTATTTTAAATGAGGAACGTACCGGTGGAATGAAACTGAACTTTGGCAATGCCGATACAGCCATGGAACTCCTTCATCTGGTTTCCCGTGGTGAAGGGTTCGGTAAAATTGCCGGACTTGGTGTTCATAAAATGAAAGAATTGTTTGCAGCTAAAGGCTGGGGTGATGCAGGTTTCATGCAGGATATAGGTATGGAAAACAAAGGCCTCGAGTATTCACAATATGTTTCCAAGGAGTCGCTTGCGCAGCAAGGCGGTTATGCTATGACCAATAAGGGTCCGCAGCACGACGAAGCCTGGCTGATATTTATGGATATGGTAAATAACCAGATTCCTACTTTTGAGAAAAAAGCTGAAGCATTGCATTATTTCCCGATGTTCCGCACCTGGTTCGGGTTACAGGGATTGTGTAAATTGCCCTGGAATGATGTGGAACCCGAAGATAACCATACCCATGCCGAACCAGGTAAAGTTCCCGGTCATGTTGATAATTATGTTGCCATTTACAAAGCTGTTACAGGCAATGATTTTGATAAGGAAGA
>JFJP01037541.1_pt1 | contig 35579 bp, 26 predicted proteins | sample 431651 | NCBI WGS metagenome assembly JFJP01 (sample SAMN02602958, study PRJNA72255) | Microbial mat metagenome, whole genome shotgun sequencing project. | biome: fresh water; feature: sink hole; material: water; isolation source: purple microbial (photo- and chemosynthetic) mats found in... | reverse complement strand
AGATAAAGACGCAGCACGACTTCAGTCGTTTGCGGACATTCCACGTAATGTAGCGTCAGACACAGACGCTGCTGAGTTTGCTAAGCAGTACGCTACCAAAGGTCACGAGGCTCTCACTACGCGTGTGTTTGGACTAGAGCCAACGGCTGTAGTACGGACCGCTCGATCGTTGCCTATGTCACGGTTCCCATGGGACGCTGGTGCAGAGAAACATTACGAAGCGTTCCGTACATCACCAGAAGTAGCACTGGCTACGCGGGTACATGAAATTGATGACTCAATCAAGCCAGACGCCTCTGGCAAATTCTCAGAAAAGGACCTAGCTCGTGTAGGTCGTGCAACGGTAAAGCCTCACGTAGGCTATAGTAAGCTCGTCAATGCAGGACTAACTGCGCGTCAGCTTGCTATCGGACTTGGAGTTGGGACTGCAGCTGCCGGTGCCGGTTACGCATTGTGGCGTCTCCTTAGGAGTGCTCCTAAGCGGCGTGACAGCCGCTCTGCTATACTACAGCCGAAACTGGCCGAGGATGGCGTCGAAGATAACGGCTTCTCGTGGCGTAATGCTATGAAGTGGTTGCTTATCGGCGGGGCCGGAGCAGCGGCTGGTTATGGAGCGTACAGGTTAACGAGGCCAGCTGCGCCACCACCACCAGCGGCAATCTCACCTACAGAAGCGCCGGCTCCAGCCCAAACTCCTAAGCCCCAATCACAGCCCGTCGCAGAGAAGCCAATACCAGCACAACCAGCCGTGGAGCCAGCCAAGCCGCCGGAAGCTCCTAAGCAACTGGCTCAGCCAGTACAGCAAGCACCAGCAACGCCAGTGTTAGACCCTAAGCTCACTCAGTTTAAGACCCGCTGGGATAGCATGACTGAATGGCGTAGAGCGCGTGCCTACAAGGCGCTTCAGGAGAACATAGGCGACCCAGCTAAGTTCGCCGGATTAAGCTGGTGGCAGCGGAAGAAGCTGGGGCTTATGGCAGGCAAGGAACCGGACCAGTATGGTCCTAACTACGGACCAGTTGCTCAGTTCGTCTTGGACAATGACAGTAACCCAGACTTCATCAGGCAGGCTGTTGGGTTTGCCTCAGCGAATCCCGGTAAGGATTACTGAGCTTGACCTAGCTGAATAGGCTGGACACTGGTGTCATAATGAAAACGACCGTTGCCATTCACACGGACACGGTCATCGACGTACGTCGATTCAAGCGTGTAAGCTGTAGCATCATGCCAACCGAGAGCATCGACTTCGACCACGTCGAGCGGTGCTCAGCGGGGGTTCTCATTGTAGGGTCCGATGTCAAGGACAGGTACGCCGTATTCACAAGAGCCTATCCATGCTTCAAGCACGTCATCGACCTGCACCGCGACGCTAACCCAGCCTACTGGCGGAAGCTCTGGCTCGACTTCTGGCACAACCGGTCAGAGGACGTCGCCAGTAGCTTCCGTGTAGAGTGCCCATACACTTCTATACATGCTGAAAACAGCAACGATTCTACGCCAGATCTTCGCAAGCGGATTTCCAGAGCACTTAGCTCCTTGGTTAAGAAACCCGCACGTCGCCGTAGATAGCCTCGTGCACCTATGAGCATATCTCTCAAAGACACCCCAGACGCCCGACAGCTCCTGATGAACAATCAGGTGCAGGGTGCTGCGTTCTTTAACCCGCCAGCCTCTGTAGTTGACCAGGATCTTATCGGTCCTGGTCCTATACCAGCCTGCAGGTACATGGCAGGCTGGCTAGCTGCGGCAGCACTAGAGCCCTTTGCCTCTGCTGTCATGGTAGGACTGGGCTCGGGGGCTGGTGCTGTTGCGTACCTCCACGAGTCAAATGCGGATTTGACAGTGGTCGAAATAGAACCTGATGTAATTATTCTGGCGGAAAAGGGGTTCCCGTTGCTAAAATATTATCAAGATATCGGTCGGCTGAACATTATAGCAGGCAAGGCCGAAGATGTCCTCAACGGCGAAGAAATATACGACGTAGGCATGTGTGACGCCTACACGGGTGAAAACGCGCTGGTTGAGGCCGTATTGATGCCCACGCTCAACTCCTGCAAGACCTTCTGGTGTAACTACATCTCTACCTACGGCGACAAGGACCAGATGCAGCTGCTGACCGAGCTAGCCATGACAGGTAAGCCAGCCACAGGTTTATTTGCTGCTAGTGGGCTGGTACACGGCATAGCCACATGCATGCTGAGTAACTGGGTAGTCACCAACGCTGATCTGAATTCTGAGGTTCTCGATGCCTACCAGCCGTTCGAGAAGTTCGACGATGCCTCGGCCGAGTGGATCCGGCAAGCATATACCGACCTTATCAGCCGTAACTACCTCTGTTAGCCTATTGCTTCCTGGGCTGTAGGCCGCATAGTCCCGTCCATGTCAGACGGTCAAATCATCACCTGCGCTGTCATCGGACAGTCAGGCGCCCGCAAACTCGCTGAGTCACAGGAGCATACAGCAGGTCGACCAGCTATAGGTCGCTCATCGTTCGGGCAAAAGCCTCGTATAGTCAAGGAGGTCATCGTCGGTGACCAGAAGGTACTACAAGAGTACGGGGGAGACACAGAAGTCCCTGCGCAGACTGAACAGTACCAAGCCCCTGCCGTACAGACTCCTGTACAGTCTGTACAGCCGCATCAGGTAGCGCCTAAGCCTGCAGCTGTGCACGCTAAGGCTGGGGCTGAACTGGCTAAGTGGGCACTTGAGCAGGATGCTAAGCAGTCGGACACGCCATGGGAGCATATCAAGGTGTTCCTTGGAGAACCACCTTACGATATCAAGTACAAGCCAAAGCGTGTACGCGTACAGATGACCGGTGGCGGCTTGGGCAAAGTAACCATCTTTGTCAGTACGTTCTCGGCCAGTAGCACTCTGGTACTTATGGGGTTTCCGCTAGATGGGCAGACTTCCATCATAGAACCGCCTGCAGCAGGCGCAGACGACCCTATAGTCCTCATCGTGGACGGTAAGACCTACCGGTGTTTGTCTGGTGGCTGGTCAACCGAAGTCCATGACCAGTTGCTTGTTGCGTTGCCCATCGTTCCTACTGAAACTGCATAACCGTGGCATCTAACTCAGTCAGCACTACCTTGCTTACCCAGGCAGGGTCACAGCCCCATAAGATAGCTGAACTGCCGTGGCTGGACTATGCTACGGCTGCGATGCCCAACGACCACAACACGATCCTGTGGTGGGCACAGTATCTGTGGATGTCGAACGACACGTTTCGGCAGGCACTGTCACGCGTCGGTCAGCACTTCATCACTGATCTGAGTTTCCCTGACCTTGAGCCTGACGAAGAGTCTGAGCTCAAGGACTTCTTCACGAATCATCTGGATTATCGCACAGAATTAGCACAGGCTGCTGATAACTTCCTCGGATATGGAAACGTATATATTTCCATATATCTGCCGTTCCGCCGCTTTCTGAAGTGCAACCAGTGCGGTAGCATGCATCAGATTGGTCATATCCCATATAAGCTGGAATTGTCGGGAACAGCGCCGTACGTTAAGTGGCATCGGAAGCAGCCGTGTAAGTGCGGTAACAACGCAGACTTCGTTTGTGCAGACCTAAAGGACCCAGACCTGTCTAAGGTCAAGCTGGTGTTCTACAGCCCGTTTGAGATCGAGATGGCGTACAATCGCGTATCTCGGAAGAAGGAATTCTGGTGGAAGATCGACGGCGATGACCGTCGTGACATCCGTTCTGGGGCACCTATCTTCATTGAGACGACACCTATCGATGTTCTCGAAGCTGTTGCCAGAAACGGCAACGTGGCTTTCGACGACGGTAACATGCTACATCTGGCTGAGAACGTGCTGGCTGGCATTAAGAATCGCGGCTGGGGTATCCCACGCACGATCTCCAGCTTCCGTACAGCTTGGTTGAATCAGGTAACGAATAAGGCGGATCAGGCCATCGCGATGGATTATACGCTTGGTATGCGTATCTTGAGTCCAGCCCAGACAGCTGGCGGCGTTGATCCTATGCAAGCCCATGCGCTTGAAGGGTTTGCGTCGAAGATGCAGAATATGATCAACGCGCACAGAGTTGATCCTACACGGTATCACACAGCACCGTATCCGATTGCGTATCAGTTTATGGGCGGCGAGGGTGCAGCACTTATCCCACCAGATAAGCTCAAGTTCCGCCAGCAGGAGTTCCTGAACGGCCTTGGTGTACCGCTTGAGTACCATCAGATGTCGCTGCAGGTCCAGGCAGCGCCTATGGCACTACGGCTGTTCGAGGCAAGCTGGCAGGTTATACCGAGCTTATACTCCAAGATACTTGACTGGACCAAGAGCAAGCTGGTCAAGAACTACAACCTTAAGCCGACTAAGATTATCCTGCAGCGTACCACTATCGCTGACGATATGACGCGTAAGCAGGTCCTGACCCAGCTCATGGCCGGCAACCAGATCAGTCCCCAGACTGCCCTGGAAGTCTACGGCGTGGATGCTCGTGACGAAGTCCAGAAGGTGTTCAAGCACCAGGACTACGTGGCTAAGGTCCAGAAGGAATACGAAGAGAAGAACTTGGCGCAGCAGGAGATGGGTGCTACGCAGGCCATGACAGGCATGCCGTCCCCAAGTTCCATGGCTAACAACATGCAGCAGGCAGCTCAGGCCCAGCAGGGCGGAGCACCGCCTCCTGGCACACCTATGGGCGGCGTACCTAGCTCAGGTGGCGCTTTAGCTGGTGGACAGTCATCGAACACGCTGACTGGCATGTCTCAGCAGGCTGAGCAGGTAGCACAGCAGCTGGTGTCTATGCCCGAGTACGAGCGTAAGCAGCAGCTACGCGGCATCCGTGAATCGAACAAAGACCTCCATTCGCTCGTAACCGCAGCTATGGAGAAGATCCGTCGCGGTGCAGCCAGCCAGGGTCAGCAGATGCTCCTTCAACAGCCTCCAGCAGGCGGCTAGCCTAGCCTTTCTAGCTACGCCCTGTAAGATCCTTCAACGAGACCAACTATGTCAATCGACCTATTCCGTAAGATGTCTGCAGACGGTGCCTGGGTTAACCCAGACTTCGACCCAAAGACGAGTGCTACTCCGGAGGACATCGCCAAGCAGAAGGCTTGGGAGGCCGATAAAGCACTTAAGACTCGTGCTACCACTCAGCTCGACGACTACGTAACGAGGCAAGAAGCTGCTGCCAAAGCTAAGACGCAGCAAGCTACCACTGCGCTTGACCAATATGTAGACGGAAAGCCCCCGGTACCTAATCATGACCAAACGCAGGCCATTGGGTTAAACGAGCAGCTCGGCAAGACCGAGCAACAGCTTGTTGATGCTAACAAGCGGAATGCACAGCTGTCTGCTGATAAGGGCAACCTTGAGGGGGATCTTAAGAACTCTAAGGGCCGTGAGTCCTGGGCTGGTGCTTGGCAGGACACGAAGGACTGGGCCAACAAGCCAAACTTTACAGGCCTGAATAACTGGCAGACTGGTGCAGCTGGTCTTGGCTTAGGCGTTGGTGCTTACGCGCTGTATAAGATGCTAGGCAAGAAGAAAAAGCAGCGGAAGACCGCCAGCCATGTCCTGCATAGCATGCTTCGTAAGGAAGCTGGGTTTGGTAGATTTCTAGCCAAATGGTTTACACCCAAAGGTTTAGCTGGCGCTGCAGCTAAGAGGCTAGAGGCCGGTCGTTTCAAGGCTGCTCCCATAGCTCCCATAGCTACCTCACCAAAGCCCGCCGGCTTCGGTGAGCGCTCGCTGGACGCCATGGGCAAGACCCACTGGACTAACGCAGCTCCACCTCTAGCCGCAGGCGCTGGTTACGTCGCTCATAAGGGCCTACAGTCGGCTTACGGACCTAACGCCGCTGATAAGCAGATCCTTGCGGATGCCGCAGTTGGTGGGCCTACCAGTGGTGCATGGTGGAACACCGATAACCGGCACATCGGCGGCTTCAAGCCATGGCAGGCAGCTGCTGGTATCGGTGCCGCTGGTATTGGCGCCTACGCCCTAGCCAAGCTCCTGCGCGGTGATGACGAGTGAAGGTAGAAGGACCAGCCAGCCACGAGACGAAAGACACCGACTCGAAAGGGTCAGTGGGGCGTCATCTTGGACTAGCTGCGGCTCACGGTAAGTCGAAGACAACGTACGATGAGACTAAGCGGAAGCTTAAGCAGAAGCTGGCTATGGACTACACCCCATGGAAGACTCCAAAGCCAGTCGCAGCGCCATCGCTGAATGTTGAAGCACCTAAGCCAGATGCAGCACCGGCTGGCCCGGCACTAACGCCGGAGCAGCAGGGGTTCCGTAATCTCAACACGCAGCAGCGCCAGCAGTTCGCTCGGTCAATCGGACAGGACGTTGAAGACCGCACTGCACAGGCGCGTAAGAACTGGCAGCGTACAGGGCATAATATCGGATCTGGCTCTACCTACCAACTTCCAGATACCGCACAGTCTACCATAAGTAATGCCACGCTCGGACGCATGGCAGGGCAGAACAAGACGTTGACTGGGGCTGTATCAGCTGTAGGTACCCCTTTTGCATTCATGAAGGGCGTAGTCAAGCCATTAGCAGGGCAGTTCGGTGTAGAAGGCGCTGGCCAGCTGATTGGAGGGCCGTCGGCTCCTTCAAACGAGGCAGCTCTTAATGATATTAAGAACTACTCGGGCGCAGCTCGTAGTGCAGAGAATTGGAACACGGCTGGCAACGCGCTGACAGCAGGGACCAACGCCGTATGGGCAGCCGCCTCTCCGAAGCTCAACGGGGCGTTCACAGCTATTGGCAAGATACGAGAGGATCCAAAGTCTCTCGGTAACTATGCGTCAGCAGCTGGATACATTCCAGGAGCTATGGTCGGAGGACCTGCAGGTGCTCTGGCGTCACATGCCAACACTGTATTAACGAGTGGACTAGAAAACTCGTTAACGGACGCGGGCAAGCAGCGCACCGTAGACGCCTGGCAGAACCAAACACTAGCTGACCAGGGTCGTAGTTGGTTTGGCAAAGCTGTCGGAACCGTAAAGAACATTGCTAACGGCGCGCTAGGCGATACCGCTGCTAGCGGAGCCGCTATTGGACGACTTGTTGGCGGTGACGCTGTTAAGAATGTTGAAAAAGGGTTCCTTTCAGACGCGGAGTCTCAGAAGCTATATCATCAGCGGCTTGATCAGTATAAGCAGATGTATTCCAAGGCGTTTGGCGACAACGCTGGTGTAGTCGATGACATGTCCGACCGTGCAGCGCGGAGAGACGCTGATGCTATGTGGCGGTCACGCATGCAGGGCGATAATAAGCCGGTTATGATGGGAAGAGACGCCACATCTAAGTTCCCTGATACACCAGTAGGACGTTCCCTGGGCGCATTAGCCAATCAAGTCGGCTACGCGAACTTGAAGTCTATGTTAGCAGATCCAGCAGTTGGTCCGCAGATTATGCAGTCGCTCGAACAGCAGCCGCAGGTTGACCCTGCTCAATACGGGATTAACAACAGTGCATATGCTCGCTACAAGTAAGCTCGACATGTTCCGTAAGCTCGCAGGTCTGCCTGCTGGCACCGTTGGTGCTGTCTTTAATGGCGTGGAAGACATCCTCGCAGCGCTGCGCAACCGTAGAATTTCGCCAAAGATAGACACGAAGATCACTCCACCAGAACTGCACGCACCCGGATCCGGCGGTGGTAAGCTGTCCCCGTCGCCAACTGTTGCAGCAGTTACACCAGCCCCTAGTAACGTATCCACTAGCCGGCTCAACTATAGCACTCCAGGCGCTCCGAGCGTGGACGCATCTGTAACCAAAGCCATGCAGAGCATAGGCATTAAGCCGAATGCCCCTGGCACGAGTGGTGTAGCTAGTAAGCCTGTGGTTGCACCTACCTCTCCGCTATCAGCCACTCGCGGAGATATAGCAGCACCACCGCTGCCAGCTGCAGTGCCTGTCGCTAAGCCAGCTCCAGTTACAACGGCCACACCACCAGCTACGGCAGGTCCAACCGGTCAAGTAGTTGGTGTAGGCGGTGTGCCTGTAGGTAAACCAAAGGCTCCTCGGTTCGGTTCGCCTAACCAGCTCCCAACCCCAGGTGCAGGTGCGCAGGCTGGGCAAAGTATCGCTGATAAGACAATGGCTGCTGCTGATAGCATCTACAGTGCGCCTCAGAACTTCTTTAACTGGATGGCAGGCAAGGTACGTCCGCCCCTTCAGACTCATGCACCGATGCCCGGTGCTCCTGGCGTTAAGCAGTTGGGTCAGGCTGTTGACGCGGCCAGAAACGCTACTGGACGCGTACTTGAGGGCATGGGTGCGAAAAAGCACATAGCCGCAGGAACAGCAGCTACCGCCGGCCTAGGCGGTGTGGTTGCTGCAGACGCTCTGACTAGCGACCAGCAGCCTGCGCAGCCGACTACCGCTGCCCAGGCGGCAGCTCCAGGCACTCCGGGAGCTGCCGCAGCACAGCCATCTGCGGACGCAACGAAGCCCGCTGCTACGCCTGCAACCGCTCTACAACCCCCGGTTCTCGACGAGCGCTTCAGCAAGGACACGCTTCACGATAACGTGACGGCAATGAAAGCTAACGCGGAAGCTGAGTTCCGTAAGGATAAGGGCCTTGCACCAGACGCACAGTTGACTCCAGCACAGTCGAAGCAGGTCAACGACCAGTTCGTTAAGCAGCGTGATCAGTTCTACACGGAGATGGGTTACGCCAACAAGCAGCACGAATACGCAAACATAGCGTACGAGGCAGACAAGATCCTCGCAGATCCTAATGCATCAGGGTTTGCTAAGGCAGGCGCAATGGCGTCGAAGATCGGGGCTGAGGCCAAGTCTAAGATTGCTAAACTGACCCAGCTCTCTGGGCTTAACGATGCATCAGTTGTTCAGCAAGTGCAGTCGGAGATTGCTGAGGGAGTGAAGTCGTCAGCTGACGCGTTCAGGTCTGGCGTAGCCGATGCAGTTAAGACCGATCAGATGCCCGGCATCATGGACTTTATCAAGCAGAACCCGCAGGCGCTGCTCGTACCTGCCGGGCTTCTGATGATGATGTTCGGAGGTAAGACCGGACTTATCCTTGGCGGCTTGGCAGCTGCCTGGGGTGGTAAGGGACTCTACGATCGCTATCAGGAAGTAACGGACCCTGCTTTCCAGCAGGCGTTCGCCAAACACTTCGCTGATCCGAAGAACGCAACACCAGAAGCTATGAAGCAGCTGAACGACTGGTTGCGATCACCCGCAACCGATAAGTCAGGTGCAGAAGCGGAAGCAGAAGCTAAGCTGAAGCGTCAGTGGACGTCAGCTGGTCTGCTGATGCAGTATGGCTTTGGATTTGGACAGTCGCGTGCCCAGCAGGGCTTCCAGGACACTCTGGCTGACATGACAAGCCCAGAGAGAGATCCTCCTCGGTGAAGCCAGGTCACGGATCCTTCAAGATCCGACCCTCTCAGAGTACGGCAAGGTTCAGAGCCTTGCTGCACTGACGTTAGCTGCCCAGGACAAGCCAGCCGAGACTCCGCATATTGGGTACGGAGATGTGATCCGTGGCGCTATCGGGGCAGGACTTGGCTATGGCGTATCCAACCTGCTTGGTAAGTTCCTTTCAGTAGACGACGACACCCTCAGCAAGATGCGGACCATAGGTATGGGACTCGGCACTATGATTAACACAGGGCTTATCAAAGGCGCTAGCGTAGACGAGCGTAACGCGTTCCGGCTAGGCTTCCTCAGGGCTATTGCTGATTCAGGGCTGCTTGCAGAGGACTTGGCTGAGACCAAGTGCGCTGCCATGATACCGATGATGATCCCGCTCACGCCAGACACGTTCCTGAGCCCTATGCGCGCAGGCTACAACACGATGTCTGAGCTGGCTGCCGGCTCAGGTGCAGGCCTTTCGGCTATAGACTCTCCAGATGACACGGACGTAGACATGGTACGTATGGAGCTAGAGCGTCAGGAGTTAGAGCGACAGGCTTCGCGGCTAGAAGCTACCAAGCGTAACCGCACGCTAGCTGCGCTGCTTAGGAAGCGTAAAGCCGCTTGACGATAGTGTCTGCGCGGACACTATCGTGCTATGAAAGTTAATCTTCGTCCAGGCATCAAGACCGTTCGTCACGTACCGCCACCCCAAGTGGACGTACCTGGCGAGCTACCCCTTATCAAGCCTGAGGACCCGGATCATAAGCAGATTCAAGAGGTCTGGACTGCTAAGGTGAAAGTCTTTCGGTTGAAGAAGGAGGAAGACGTCAAGGAGATGGAGTCCGTTTGGCAGCAGGTCTGCAACCTCCAGTCTCGGGTGTCCGAGTCCGTTACGCAGTGGTCGACCAAGGATGACTGCTTCGTTATCCTGATGCGTTGGTCCGACTTGAGCTATGTTGCTCCGCAGGCAACTTGAGATAAGGTTCAGCCATGACTAAAACCGCTATGGAATGGAACGTAAACCCAGGCACGGTTGCAGCTTGGGGGCTTGGTGGCGCTGCTATTGGTGCTGGTACCCGTCTAGCCAAGTACATCGCTGACGTAGGCCGCGACCGCGACGTAGCTAGCGCAGTCGACGTTAAGAAGCAGGTAGCCCCCGTAGCAGAAATCCCGACTGAGGTCACTGAGGAGGAAGCCGCCGAGCTTCGTCGTCAGGGCATTCGCGTAAAAGAGGCGGCTGCGCTAGGTGACGTTGCTGCTGGTGCTGGCCTGGGCGCTCTAGGCACTCTCGGTGTGTATGGTGGATGGAAGATGCTCGACTCTACATTTGACGGTCAGCGTAAGAAAGAGTCGAAGAAGCGCCTGGATCGTGCCCGGCAACGTGTTGAGCGTCTCCTGAATGGCGCTCCAGAACAGCAGGACATTAAGATCGCGGCAGCTATGCATGCTGCCGAGGAAGTGTTCTTCGAGAAGAAAGCTGGTCTAGCTGACTCTATAGTGTCTGGCGCAGCTAACGCTGTAGCCTACCCATTCACGTACATTGCTCCTGGCCTCGGTGCTATTGCTACGCTGGCAGCTGTAGCTGGCTATAACCGCGCTAAGGAGAACAACAAGAACACGCAGAAGGCCAAGGCCCTGCGCAACCAGTACATTGACAGCCGTAAGCCCGACGTTCCTGTGGCTACACTGGTGCCTGTTCTCAAGCGTAAGAAGGACGTTGGAGCGTCTCCGGCACAGCAAGCTGCTGAGGCCTAAGTGGGCGAGCCAGTTCCGCCCGTAACGTTCAGGGCCTTTGACGATATCCCAGGCCAGCGTCAGGCTATTTACGACAATGTTTATAAGTCAGTGCAGTCAGCGTTTCCGCTAAAGAACGCTACGCATCAACTCGATGTGTCGGACCTGAAGTACGAAGACTACAATCCTACGAAGGCTGACGAGAAGAAGGCTGTCCTCACCGACGGTCGTATGCTGCGTAAGCTGCAGGGTAAGATCAAGCTTACTGACCTTACGACTGGTAAGGTGCTGGATGAGCAGTCGACTACACTAGCCCACGTACCGCACATGACGAATCGCGGTACATTCCTGCTCGACGGCACAAGCTGGATCGTACGCAACCAGGCACGGTTACGCCCTGGTGTATACGTACGTCGCCAGAAGTCAGGTGGCACAGAAGCTCACTTCAACGTCAAGCCAGGGTCAGGTCGCGGCTACAGAGTCGAGCTAGAGCCTGAGTCTGGTCTATTCAAGCTGAACGTTGGGCAGTCGACCACTAGACTCTACCCTATACTGCGCGCTATGGGCGTTCAGGACGACGATCTGAAGAAAGCTTGGGGCGACGAGCTCTTCAAGAAAAACTACCGCAAACTGGGCGCAAACGACCTTAGCGACATTAAGAAGGTTGCAGGCAAGCTTGGCCGCGAAGGTGTCGAGATTGCTGACGACATGGCTCCTAAGGTCCTACAGGAGCTGCTGGGCAAGCATGAGTTTGACGAGGACACTACAGAGCTGACTCTCGGCAGTCGGCGCAAGAACCTGGACACGAGTGCGCTTGTTCAGGTTACCCAGAAGATTTTGAAGGTAGCTCGTGACGAGGACCCAGGCGATAACCGCGATAGCCAGGCATTCCAGTCCATTCACTCAGCGGAAGATTTCTTCGCTGACCGAGTTCGTCGAGACCCGACCAACAGCTTACGTAAGCTGTTATGGAAGGCAGGAAAGACGGGCAAGATAGGCGCTACTGGCGGTATCTTCAGTCAGGCCTTACGGTCACTGTTCAATGGAACCGGCCTAGCAGCTACTCCAGAAGAGACGAATGAGCTTGAGATCGCTGACCTGCGTAATGGCGTTACGCGTATGGGAGAAGGGGGAATTTCCGATACCAGCGCGGTGTCTCGTGATGCTAAAGGCATACAGACTAGCTACTTAGGTCTTATAGATCCAAGTCGTAGCCCAGAATCATTAGCCATTGGTCTCGACCTGAGGTTGTCGCGGAATGCTGTAAAGGGGTCCGACAATCAGCTCTACACGCAGATGCGTAATGCTAAGACTGGGAAGATGGAATTCGTACCAGCTCGTAACATAGAGCGGTCAGTCATTGCGTTCCCTGGCGAGCTTACCAATCCAGGGAAACGTATTCGTGGAGTCAAGGACGGTAAAGTTCAGTACGTCCATAGGGACGAGGTAACTCACGAGCTGGCTCACGGCATTGATATGATGAGCGCAGTAACAGCAATGGTACCGTTCCCGCAGGCCATGAAGGGCCAACGCCTCAGCATGGCAGCAAGAATGACAAGCCAGGCGCTGCCTCTCCGTGAGGCGGAGGCACCACTCGTTCAGGGAGCGCTGCCAGACGGCACATCATTGCACGACGCAATGTCTGCACGAGCCGGTGCCGTAAAGGCCGATAAGCCGGGCCAAGTCATTAAGGTTGAGCCAGACCAGATTACAGTTCAGACGTCGGAAGGCGTCAAGACGTATGAACTATACAACCACTACCCAGGAAGTCGCAAGACGTTTCTGCACAACACACCCACCGTAAAGCCGGGCGATGTTGTTGCCCCCGGCCAAGTATTGGCGAAGTCCAATATGACAGACGGCTCTGGTAAGGTAGCTATCGGCAGAAATCTACGAGTTGGTTACCTGTCCGCCAAGGCCGGAACACATGAAGACGGTGTTGTCATTAGTGAGTCTGCGGCTAAGAAACTAGCGTCTGAGCAGGCCTACCAGATGGAGCTAGACAACGAGGGTGTCGAGTCCACGGATAAAGACAGGTACGTAGCTGTTTATGGCCCACGGTTCACGAAAGACCAGTATTCTAAACTTGGTACCGACGGTGTTATAAAGCCAGGTACTATTGTAAAATCTGGTGATCCTTTGATTCTTGCGGTTGGTAAGAAAGACGGTCGTGCAGTTGGTGCTGTTATGAAAACTGCCAAGAGCGGCAGCACCGACCGATCAGTTGTGTGGGAGCACAGCGCAGATGGTGAAGTTGTTGACATAAAGAATACCAAGGGAGGTATGACGGTATTCGTCAAGTCGTACACGCCCGCAGTAATAGGCGACAAGGCCTGCTACAGCCCTGACCATGAAATACTTACCAGCGAAGGTTGGGTACCTGTCGAGAAGATCACGTTAGCCCACAAACTTGCGTCACGCACACCCGAAGGACAGCTCGAATACGTAAACCCAACTACGGTTCACGCGTTCGAGCACTCAGGGAAGATGTACTCCCTGGAGACAACTCAGGTCTCGCTGCTTGTCACAGACAACCATAAGCTGCTGGTAAGCGTGGGTAAACGCGACCAGGCAGACAAGAAGTTCTATCTTATGGAGTCTCGTGATGTAGCAGGGTCGAACTACAAGATGTGTGCAGTATCCGACCCTGCTGGCGGTGCTGCGCCAGCTACATTCAAGTTCCCTTCGTACGCAGCAAAAGCTGGCCAATCAGGAAATGGCACCAGAATGTGGCCTGGCGTTGACCTAGACATAGAAGCCTTCGCCTGGTTACTGGGCGCCTGGCTGTCAGAGGGCAACTGCATGTGGTTCCCGGAAAGCGGGACGTACGGCATCGAGCTAACGCAGTTAAAGCCGGCAGGTGTAGCTGAGCTAGAGCGGAGAATTGCCAAGTATAAGTACCCGTTCAAACGCTGCGCTGGAGGTAAGTACCGGTGGCACAGCAAGTCGCTAGGTAGCTTCTTCAAGGAGCTGCAGCGCGGACCCGAGGCAGGCAGACACTCATACAATAAGCACATTCCAGCTTGGGTGTTTGAGTGGCCGCACGAGCTGCTACAAGTTCTGTATGCAGGGCTCATGTGGGGAGATGGCCACGTCGGTAAGACTAGTAGCGTATACACGACAACCAGTATCCAGCTGGCGGGCAACATACAGCAGCTGGCACTGCATCTAGGATTTGCTGCTACAATCCGCACCACGCCAGCACGTATAGGCCACGCGCCAGGTTCTGAACACACGTGGTGTCATGAGCGCTATGATATTGTCATGCGGTTTTGCAAGGTGTACCCAGAGATCAACCACCACCATGTTAAAACTCAGCGTGGGCAGAAGGAGCAATGGGTCGACTACAGTGGACCGGTCTACTGTCCTGAGCTGCCGCGAAACCACACGCTCTATGTACGTCGTAACGGCAAACCCATTTGGTGTGGAAACTCAGGGCGTCATGGAAACAAGGGTATTATCAGTGAAATCCGACCAGACGCCCAGATGCCACACGACGAGCAGGGGCGTCCACTTGAGATACTACTTAACCCAGTAGGCGTTATATCCCGCGTGAACGCTTCGGTTCTTGTTGAATCGCTGCTAGGTAAGGTAGCAGAGAAAACTGGAAAGCCGTACGTTGTTGCCCCATTCTCGCACGATAACGCAGCAGAGTTTGCTCTAGGCGAGGCTGCTAAGCATGGCATTAAAGAGACTGAAACTGTAGTAGACCCAGAGACTGGCAGACAGATACCAAACGTGTTTGTCGGTAACCAGTACATCATGAAGCTACATCACTTGGCAGAAGCCAAGCTGTCTGCGCGAGATCAGGCTTCATATGATAGCTTCGACTCTCCAGCAAAGGGCGGTCCTACTGGAGCAAAGCGTTTGTCGATGCTAGGCCTTCACTCATTGGTATCTGCAGGAGCAACGGAGTTTATCAAAGACGCTAAGCTTGTTCGTGGTCAACGTAACGATGAGTACTGGCGGTCGATTCGCGAGGGCGTAGAGCCCATGCAGCCTGCCAAGAGTTTCGCCAATGATCACTTCAAGAACCTGCTTAAGGGCGCTGGCGTAAACATTCGCGAGCAGGGTACAAAGTCACGTCTGCGCCCACTGCTTGATAAGGATGTAGACGAGATAGCCCAGCACGAAATCGAGAACAGCGAAACGTTCGACCAGGACATGAAGCCTGTCCCTGGCGGGTTGTTCGATCTCGGTAAGACAGGCGGTGCTGATGGTACACGGTTTAGCTACATCAAGCTACCCGCTAAGATCCCGCACCCCATGTTCTCTGAGCCTATCGCTCGGGTACTCGGACTTACCATTAAGGGCATGGACGCCGTATTAGCCGGTAAGCAGGAGCTCCACGGGAAGACAGGGCCAGACGCTATTGAGTCCGCACTATCGGACGTGAATATCCAGCGCGAGATTGAACGGCACAAGCAGACCATTAAGACTGGCTCTGCCAGTAAGCGTGATGCGGCTGTACGAGCTCTTGGGTTCCTAGAAGGCTTCAAGCGCATGGAAGTAAACCCAGCGGATCTTATGATTTCGAAGATCCCGGTGGTTCCACCGAAGTTCAGGCCTATCTCCCGTACGCCAAAGATGGACGTGATACATGATCTGAACCACCTGTACCACGATCTGTTCGAGGCCAAGAAGAACTATAAGGACACCGACGATAAGGTAGGAGATGCTGGCGAACAGTACCTGACTATGGTACAGGCGTCCAAGGCAGTCGTCGGCACTGCTGAGCCAACGAACCCAAAGCACGTTGAGCAGCAACTGAAAGGGTTACTTGGCTTCGCTATTGGCGTTGGCGATACGCCTAAGGCAGCCGCCTACCAGCGTCGTGTACTTGGCATGGCGCTCGACACTGTTGGTCGGTCCACCATTACAACAGGCCCAGAACTTGATATGGACCAGATCGGCGTCCCGAAGCGCATGGCGTGGGAGGTCTACCGTCCGTACATCATACGCCGCTTAGTTCGTAACGGTACTCCCGCAACTGAAGCTGTTATGGCGGTGCGTAATCAGACGAAGTCGGCCGAGCATGCCTTGAATGAAGAGATCAAGGTTCGTCCGGTCATGTATAATCGTGACCCTGCGCTTCACAGGTATTCTATGCAGGCAGGATGGCCGGTGCTCCACGATGGTGACTCAATTCGGTACAACTCGTCAGTCATGACCGACCAGAACGCAGACATTGACGGCGACCAGGTGAATATTCACGTACCTAACTCGGATTCGGCTATTAAGGATATTCTAGAGAACTTGCTGCCGTCGAAGACGATTATCAGTTCGTCCAGTTTTGACGTGCACCACGACCCAAAGCAAGACTACGTGGCCGGACTATACCTGGCTGGTAAGCCAGACATGAACAGACCTGTCAAAGAGTTCGCTACTCAAGAAGACGCCATTAAGGCGTACAAGTCTGGCAAGCTGTCTGCCAGAGACCCGGTTCGGATACTTTCCAACTCCAAATAAGCTATTAGGCTACCAACCATGACCTCACTGCACGCTCGGATGTTCAAGCAGGCCCTCTCAGAGAAGCTGGCGTTTACCCCACCACCGCAGGCCCCTGGCCCTGGCGGTGCACCTGTTGGTCCTGGCGGGCCTCCCCCTGGCGCTATGGATGGCATGGCTGGTGGACCTCCTCCAGGCGATCCCGCAGCCGGTGGTGCTCCTCCTGCGGACCCAGCAGCTGGTGGCACCCCTCCGATGCCCCCTGGGGATCCTGCAGCTGCAGCCCCACCGGCCGATCCTGCTGCTGGTGGGGCTCCTCCTATGGACCCAGCCATGCTAGCTCAGCTAGCTGGTGGAGCTCCAGGCGGCAGCGCCGACCCTCAGGTGCCTGTAAGCGCTATGAAGGACTTTGCCGTTAGCCTGATCGAAGCCATGAAGGGCAAGAAGACTCAGGAAGCTCTGGCAGCCGAAGCTAAGGGCGAGAAGGCTCCAGAAGAGCCAGGTGCGGCTGGCGGGCCTATCACAGGCCTTCCTGGACTAGACGCCGGTGCTCTGCAAGGCCCAATCAAGATGGGCTCGGCTACGCTAGGCATCCTGTTCCGTAGCAAGACCGCATCGGTCCTACTGAAGCGTGCAGGCGATGTGGCCCCGACGGCTGGTCAGGTCGAAAGCAGCATCCGTAACTCTGCTGGTGGTGGCGTAACGCGTGCAATCAACCAGATGGCTGCTGGACAAGACGTACCAGGGGCTGCTAAGTGGAACCCTCGTGGCGTTCCTGGTGAGTCAGACGCTACGATCCTGGGTAATTTGTCTAGAGGCCTAGCACATGCCTACCCCCGGCTTGACCCTGCTCTGAAAGGTCAGGTTCAGAAGAATCTGACTCAGCACCCGCCTACGTACATCCAGCCAAATACTGTAGCCCCAACGGCTGGTCCTAAAGATCCAGGTGACTACCAGGACCCAGGACTAGCTGGTCAGAAGCCGACGTTCTAATGATTGCTTACGCCACTCTAGGGGTGATGCTTAGGAAGTTGGCCGGTGGAGGTGAGTTCGCCCCACCAGGGCCAGACATCCAGACACCAGAGCAGCAGTTTGATCCCACTGTCATGGCCGGTCAGGACAGACCAGCACCCGCTCGACACATGGGTGTCAGTCAGTTGGGCGGGTTCTCAGCCCCGACAAGCGTAGACGACCCCGCACCTGAGTGGCAGCAGCCGCAGCAGGTAGGCAGTATACCTAACTTGCCAGCCGGGCGCACTGGTAGCCATGGACGGAGAGTGACCCCGCAGAATTGGTATGCTAAGCCCCGATTCGCTCAGAATACTGGCGAGCATGCGCGCTGGACTGCCCCCGCAGGTGAAGGACCTGCACGTGAAGTATCGTGGCTGCCACCTGTTAGGGATGGTCGTTTCCAGGCGCGGATGTCGGGTAAGGTACACAACGCCGATCCGAATAACTGGAAGAGTAAGCCAGGCTCCCTGGACATGACTACTCCAGAGATGCAGCAGCAGTTTGCTAAGCTCAAGGCTGACAGCGCAGCAGCTAGGGCTGCCGGAAGCACAGATCCTTATGGTCTAACGCCGGCAGCTAACAAGGCACGGTGGGATGCCCAGCGCCCCGTGACTTACCAACAGGATGTTACGCCAGGCTCCGGCCAGGCATGGTCGTCAAACAAGACTACCCAGCCAGCTCAGGTAAATGGTAAGGGGTTTGGCTTTGGCGGTACAAACGCTCAGAACGCAGCGTTCCAGGATCGTATGGCTCTGCTGCAAAAGGCCGGACCTAACTGGCGCCAGTTAGCCGCCGAATGGAAGAAGCCTAAGCAGCAGGGGCTTGGGGTAGACCCAACTCAGGCATCTACAGCTAACCTAGGCGGACCAGTCGCCGGCAATCAGATAGCGCAGCCTGTAACCTTCGGAAGTGCCCCGGCTGGTACTGCGAAGCCAGCAGCAACACCCAACCTGGCAGTTAACCCGCTGGTTAAACTGCCAGTCTAAGTTATAAGCCTGCCATGCAGGTACGCATCACACATTCAGACGGCAACACGTACACCATCCCTGTCGAACAGGTCGTGGTTACGCAGGACGACGGCACCCCTATAGCCTGTACATATCGACTGAAGTCCAAGATTATACACTCGGACGCCAGCCATAAGGACTGGAACGCTGTCGTCGCGCAGTTAGGCTTATCGAAATGATCACGAGCGTCGGTGCTATCATGCTGAACCAGGCCTTGCCGCCTGAGCTACAGAAGGATCAGCACGATCTCGACAAGAAGGGCGTACATAAGCTCCTTCAGGTTATAGCCGAGAAACACCCCGACGCATATAAGAACGTCGTAAAGACTCTCAACGATGTAGGGCGTGAAGCCGCGTGGACCGAAGGCGTATCTGTTAGCCTTAGCGGGCTACGCACGAGTAAAGCCAAACAAGTAGTGATGGCCGAGCTGAATAAGAAGCTGGATGTCCTACGAGAGGACGACAGTCTGTCTGACGAGCAGCGTTCTGATGCTATTGTAGAGCTACTTGTGCCATACTCAGGTAAGATTGCCGATGCTGTGGTCGAAGAAGCTAAGCAAGAAGGCAACAACCCGTTCTACTTACAGGTGAACTCGGGCGCTCGTGGTAAGAAGACAGAGATGTCGAGCTTACGCGGTGCAGACCTTCTCGTAGAGAATCAGCACGGTAAGTTTGTACCTATTCCAATTACGAGCTCATACGCTGAGGGGTTCAAGCCGTCTGAGTACTTTGCAGCTAGCTATGGACAGCGTAAGGGAATGATCGGAACGAAGCTGGCTGTAGCAGACAGTGGTTATGGCACCAAGATGCTCGTAAACGCAGCGCATCGTGTGGTTGTTACCAAGGACAACCCAGAACCTACGCGTCTACCTGTAGGGCTCCCCACAGACGTTAGCGATAAAGAAATCGTCGGTCAGGTGCTGGCACATGACGTTGGTAAGCACAAGGCAGGTACGCTTGTAACGCGGTCGGTACAGAATGATCTGGAAGACGATGATATTGACCAGGTTTTAGTGCACAGCCCAATGACCGAGCTTACGCCCGATGGAGGCATCTCCAGACTAGCCGCAGGTAAGCGTCACCGCACCGGACTTACTCGTATTGGCGATAACGTAGGCATCGCATCTGGACATGCTATTGGCGAGAAGTGGAGCCAATCCACCTTGAACTGTCTAGCGGCCGGGACTCTCGTTCGCATGGCAGACTTTACCACCAAGCCCATAGAACAGGTTGTAGTAGGCGATCTAGTACTTGGGGCCGACACGTCCGCTAAAGTATTCCCAGTCCGAGTTACTAGGACGTACGACCATGGGGAGCAGCCGTGCTCGACCTACTCGTATCGCAAGTGGGGTAGCCATGGCAAGACCACCCAGCTAACGTGCACTGCTGAGCATAAGGTACTAGTGCGGTACTGCAGCAGCTCCAGCTACGGCACGGTAATTCAGACCAGATTAATGCCAATTGGTTCAATAAATAAGGCGTCCGGCATCATAAGCGCTAGTGGACTAATTGATGATTCCAGTCTAGCGTATGACTGGAGAGCCAAGCTACTCGGGGTTCTGCTAGGGGACGGCTGCTACACTAAGAGCGTGCACGGCATGTACCTGTCCTGCGCGGACTACTCTCAAATCGAGCACTTAAATGAGTACCTGGCTCCGCACGCGCTCAGGTTTTTACTGAGCGCAGGGCAGACGATCTATTACAGTCTATCGGGTGATTTTGCTGGAAACGGAGAGATCGCCGGTCGGGACAGTCTGGGGCGTATTACCAAATGTGCTACAGCCAATCCTATAATTAAGTGGTTCGACTCCCTAGGCATTAATCATAAATACGCCCACGAAAAGGTGCTGCCAGACGTAGTGCTGGGGTGGAACAACCTCGCAGTAGCCGAGCTGTTAGCTGGGCTTTACGTCACTGACGGCTGCGTGTACCTGAGAGGACGTGACGGTCTGGGGATCTCCTATGCATCGACCAGCGAACGTCTCGTAGATCAGGTGGCCGAGCTTCTATCGCTGCGCTTTGGTATCTATGCCACTAAGAGTGTTGGGAAGCTGACTGCTGGTCGAAACCACAAACTGGTCACTCTACGGATTACAAGGCATAGAGACCTGGTCAGGTTTAACGAGGTAATTCCTCTCTTTGGTGTTAAAGAGACCAGGCTAGCCAACTTCATAAAGACATCAGTGGTGGCTGAGTCCAGTAATGAATGGTCTAGGTATAGCTCAGTAGACCCCGTCGGCCTTCGACACGTCTACGACATTGAGGTAGACCACCCAGACCACCTGTTCGTGCTAGCCAGCAACTTCATTGTGTCCAACTCCAAGCATTCAGCTGGCGTAAAAGACCGTGTAAATCGTTCAGGCGTTGACTACATCTTCCGTTTACTGGGAGCTCCGGAACACTTCCCAGAGGCAGGTCCTTTAGCCGAAGCAGACGGCCACGTAGAGGATGTACGCAAGGCAGAGCAGGGCGGTCACTACGTGAAGGTAGCTGGTAAAGACTACTATCTGAATCCTGGGTTAAATCCGACAGTTAAGAAGGGTGATGTCGTAGAGTCTGGCGACGACCTATCCGACGGTGTACCGCACCCGCACCAACTCGTGAAGCTACGTGGTATGGGCGAAGCTCGCCGGGTCTATGCGAACGCTTTACACGAGGCATTCAACGAGTCCGGCGTAGATGCCAGCCGTCGTAACGTGCAGGCAGTTGTAGCAGGCCTCATGAACTGGGCAAAGGTTACGAACCCTGACGGTATAGGTGATAACGTCGTAGACGACATAGCCCCCTTCAACCGGCTAGCCTATAACTACAAGCCTAGGCAGAATGCCAAGCTTGTTCCGCCAAAGCAGGCACTTGGTAAGTATCTCGACGAGCCAGTGCTACATTATACGCCAGGCACGCGGGTTAACTCTAAAGTACTAGCTAACTTACAGAAGTTTGGCATTAAAGATGTTCATGCTCACGACGAGCAGCCTGACTTTGAGCCAGAGCACGTTCGTTCAGTTCTCAGCGTCTATCACGACCCTGACTGGCAGACACGTCTAGCAGGTTTCTACACGTCGAGTGCGTTCCAGAAGTCAGTCCATCGTGGCGCTGAGTCGGACGCTAACAGCACCAGTTACTTCCCGGCCCTAGCAAAAGGTGTTGGCTTTGGGAAAAACTTAACTACCACTGGCACCTACGGACCGTAAACTCTCGTTCCTAGCGTTCATCCGGCAAACCGGCATCTAGTTCTAGTTGACGCTTCATAGAGGAGTTCCGGTTAGTATTGCTACTAACCGGAGATTTGACCTCTCCACGTCCTTTACGTTCCCAGTGAGCCTGGGTAGTGGCTACGAGAGCCAAGTTTTTAGCAGCGTTCAGATCGCGGTCTTCGGTATGCCCACAAAATGGGCAGCTGAAGACTCTGTCTGAAAGCGTTAGTTCTTTATGGGACTCACCACAACAATTACACAACTTACTTGACGGGTAGAAACGGTCAGCGAACTTGAGTTCGTGGCCCCTATCTTCCATCTTATAAGTCAGTAATTGTCTAATCTGGTAGAACCCAATATCGCTGATAGCACGAGCTAAACAGTGATTACGCAGCATCCCGCTAGTGTTTAAGTCTTCCATGACAGCAACTTGGGTATCGTTGGCTATCTTGGTAGTCACTTTATGACACCAGTCATGACGGATGTTACGAATACGACGATGCAGCTTGGCTAACTGTAGCTTAGCCAAGCTACGACGATTGGATCCTTTCTTCTTCCGAGATAAACTTTTATTACGACGACGGAGCTTTTTTAGGTACTTCTTTAGAGGTTTAGGCGACTCAAATGATTTTCCATTAGAAAGAACAATCGCAGTCTTGACACCTAAATCGATGCCAAGGATAGAGGTTGCAGGTACAGCGCGCTTATGATTGTCTTCCATTTCCCAGAGAATGCTAACTTCCCAGGCATCAGCCACCGGGCGTACCGTGGCTGATACGATTCTACCTGTAAATCTTGGGCTTTCAGCGCATCGGAGCTCCCCGATCTTAGGCAGCGTAACCGTACGGTCGACGTGCTTAGCGTAGCTTGCTTTATAGCTATCACTATTACCTCTCTTTTTGAAAGCAGGGTACCTGCCAGTTTTCTTAAAGAATTTTGAGAAGGCGCTGTTCAGGTGACGAGCAGGCTGATAATAAGCATCTTTACCGACTTCACGCATGTAGGGGAACTCTGCGTCTACTCGGTCTACAAACTCCCTTTGAATGGATATCCACGTTGGTTTTAGTCCGGCTTTGTACTCGGCGGTCCACATGCATAGCATTTCATTATAAGCCTTCCTGGCAATGCCGCAGGAACGTCGCATCAGACGCTCCTGATCACCACTAGGATAGACGCGCACGACGTGTGCTCGCTGCATAGCTAAGATCTATTGGCTAAAAGTGCGAATGCAAACACATTTCTAGACAATCTGTTTTTAGGGACAATATATGTGAGGTTCTTCATTAGCTACCCGCTGCTAAAACTATCCTTAGTAAAGTAGGTACACTTCGCAGCCAACTAGCAACTGGTTACAGGCAAAGGGTCGGGGCTATTGACCTAGAAAGTGGGGTTGCTACGCTAACTCAACTTTATGAGAAGTCGCCTGGTAATACGTGGATTTACAAACAGTACATTGGCGTATAACGTGCAAGTACTTTCATAATCAAAACACCCCATTAGCATACCACCATGCCCAGCACGTCAGAAGTCTCCCTAGAGTCGACCTTTAGCGACCTAGCTTACGCCCGACTACAGGACAAGGCCACTGGCCTACTGGATTACCTGCTTGGTTTCCAGATGCTCAAGTCCGATGAAGACGGCTCACGTGCCGTAGGTATCTTCGGATTCGAGATCGACGACAAGATCTATTATATCCCCATGTTCTTCCTGAACGGCGAGATCAAGGGGCCTGATAGCATCTACTCCGCCGAGTCTGACCTGTTCAGCCCAGTATCAGAAGAGTGGATTAATACCATCATCAATCGGTATGCTCCGCGCATTGGTGAGTCTGACTCACGCGACCGTAATGCCCGTGGCATCAAGGTTCCGAACTACACCCGTCTCAACCAGATCCCAGGTGGCCTAAACAAGATTAGCGCAGATCTGCTGTCAGTGCGGTCCAACCCAGATCTGCCTGACTTTGCTTCGGCTATCCGTTCGCTTGGCCTAACTGATAGCTTTATGTCGTGCTGCGAGCGGCACCCCAAGCTAGCTGAAGCTGTTTCGAAGTTCTACGACATGCAGGACTTCCTGCCTGACGTCAAGCTGCCTAAGCACGCTGCTGAGAAGGAAAAGAAGCTGATCCTGATCAACTCGGTCGCCCAGGAAGGCGTAGACCAGCTGACCGACGACCAGCGTGAAGAAGTCCTCTCTGGTGGTGTAGCAGTTATCGACAAGCGTCCTGACACGGAACGCTCGATCCTCTATACGACCGAGACCAGCCACAACTTCGAGACTCCTACTGGCGGTGGGCTATACGACCTCGTTATGTCGGATGGCTCTGTACAGCCTGTTATCGTTGGCGTACCCACAGGCACGATCAGCAATATCATGGGTGAGGGTATTGCACTCGTACTGAGCGACGATGGCAAGAAGCACGGCTTTGTTAACCGTACCAAGCTCTATGCTCGTCGTAAGTACCAGGATCTTGAGTTCCGTAAGGCTTTGGAAAAGATCTCGGATGACATGTCGAAGGTTACGAACGGCGATATCGTTACATTCGTCAGCGTTAACGGTGAGTCGACCAGTCCAGTACGCGTTGTCAACGTTATCGACTCGATTGACGGTTCTACTATCTTCAAGGTAGAGGGCTGGTACTGCGGCAAGCCGCGCAACCCGCGTAATGTCATCTACAAGTCGCAGCGCGACATCTATAGCGTCGGCATGACCAGCGCCTACATGTCCCCTGAAGATCGTATCGACGAAGTCGTGGTTAGCACCGCTGGTGGCCACACTGCCCGTCTCTACAAGAGCAAAATGATCATTGGCGAGAAGCACTTCCGCGCAGTCAAGCTCGCCAAGTACAAGCCATCAGACTACAAGAACGTCGTAGCTCCCGTAAGCGACGAGCCCGACCAGTTTACTGACAAGGACTTTGGTGATCCGAACACGATCATCCAGGTTCTTGAGAAGGTAGCAGCACCTCTGAAGGTATGGCGCGATGGTCCGGACTTTATCCTCCGTGACCAGTTTGGTACCAAGACTCTAGGCAAGGTCGCCGCCATCGAATACCTGCTCGTACAGCACCAGATGGGCGCACTAGACGCTAAGCACGTTGTTAAGACCGCTTCAGCCACTCCAGTGCAGTACCGCGTCAAGTACGCTGCCGAACTCCTGAATATGCCTGATATCAATGATACCAGCGCGCAGGGTGGCTTCATGAACGCCCATGTACCCGAGCAGGTACCTGTTGGTGTTGAGAACCGTGCAAGCACTCCTAACAACTACGACTTCTACCGCTACACCAGCCCGTTCGCTGGCGGCGAGGATGAGCCAGGTACCGTCGATACGGTCTCGAACGCTGCCCAGACTGGTCAGAAGGACGTGTTCGACGCTGCAGGCCTGTCGGCTCTTATCAAGTCGCAGTCGCCCACAGAGCTTGTAGAACGCTATCTGCCGACCATGGTCGCTGGTATGGACAAGCTTGGCCGTCTCCTGTTCCTGGTGCACTGGCACTACGAGGAGTTCGAGGAGCGCTACGGCGAGCAGGATCTGTCTGAGTTCGTTGATCAGCTCAAAGACACCTTTAACCACCTAGGCGAGACCGTCCTCTTCCTGAAGACGCGTACTGTCAACGGTAGCCAGGACTTCTTCGGTCTTGGCGTTTCACAGGCTAACTAAGCCAGGATAACACTATGTCGACCCCGCACATCAAGACCGCCTCAGAAGCCACTCCCGAGCGCCTCGCCGCCGTACACCAGTACGACAACGAGCAGGCTTTCGAGATGGGCTTTGCTAAGGCAGCCCACGACCTCGGCCTGAACGAGCAGCAGTACGCTCAGTTCTACCATATCGGTCTGGCTAAGCTCGCTGCGCTGCAGAAGTAATACGTGCCCCTAGCTCCCGACACTCCGTCGTGGAGGTGGCAGAAGGTCGTCGAGCAGGCTGACAACAGCCCGTCTCGTGCGGCCTTCTTCCTATCTAAGGATCCGTTAGTCAGCCGACTCTACCGGTTTTCTCAGGACGAGAAGCACGGTAGGCCGATCGACCCTACGGATCCTGTAGCTACAGCTGCTCGTATATATCTTGGGCGTGAACGCTTACGTCTCTATATCGAGTGCTTACTTCTCGGTGGCTGTGATAACAAGTACATAGCTGAGCGTGTACCGATGCTGACCCCGGAAGAGGTAAGCATCTACCATGACGCGTTCTTCGACGTCAGGCAGTTCTTAAAGTTCCCTGCCTGGATCGTTGAAACCATCATGAACGGTGAGCTCTATCAGCCCATGTCACGCCGCGACTTTACAGGTCTTAGTCATCGGCTGGCTTGGATGTGCGGGCCTGACATTGTCGACATCCTATGGACTGGCAAAATCATGCCCGACAAGAAGGGCAAGCTGGCCGAGCATGTGTTCAACTACATGCAGGTTCAGACCAGCCTTCTGGTCATGACCTTTGGTAATAAGGGCGAGCAGGATCTTGAAATCATTAAGATGTCCGTAGAAAAGGTCGCAGATGTCATATCTGCGTCCGGCGCCATCGACGAGGATGCCCAGGTCAAGGACACTGTGCTGACATTCCTGCAGCAGTTCCCAATAGGCGTTGCAGACCCGACTTTACCTGAGAACCTAGAGCTACCAGCTCGTGAACCCCGTATCGCAGACCTTGTGAAAGCCTAACCATGAAGTTCATGTCCGACGCACGCCAGGAGACCCTGATCAAGAGCGCAGAATCCGTGCTTGATCTCATGAAGCTGTCGGTCGACCCGAACGCTGCCCTGAAGAAGGTTGCAGCAGAGGAGAAGCTGAACGCCAAGGAGATCACGCTCGTAGGCTCGGCTGTGAACAACAGCCAGACTCTTGCGCAGCTTCAGACCAAGCGTGATGGTGAAAAGCACCACAACTTCCCTATCACGAACGCTCAGACCGTCGTTGATGACCTCTTTCCAGACGCTAAGGAAGAGCTCAGCCAGGAAGCCAAGGACCGTCGGCTGGACAAGAAGGCTGTAGACGAGTCGTACTTCGACTTCACCGACTACCGGTTCGACCACGATCAGGCTGTACGGGACTTCCGTACCAAGGTTCAGGTCCAGAAGACCGCAGAAGTAAAGTCGGACAAGCCAGACTTCGAGGGCATGCGGTTAAAGATCGAGGAAGCCAAGATTGGCTTCGTAACAGCACGTGACGCTGCTGACGTAGCACTAGGCAAGGTTGCCAACGCTTTCCGGCTCCTGGATGCTCCTAAGTTCGACCGCTTCGAGAAGATCGCACGCACCTCAGGCGTAACTGAAGATCTGATCGACATGGTTTACGTCCTAGGTGGGCTTGAGGGTATCGGCCAGAAGCGCGCTAACGTTAAGGAAGCTGCTGTCCTACGGGCTACCCCAGCTGAGTATAAGCTACTCCAAGAAATTGTCCACGCAGACACAATGTGGAAGCAGGCTGCTGACTACCTGGCAGTTACCCAGGTCTGCCAGGAAGAGCTGGCTGAGACAGAAAAGTCGTACTACAGCGTTAAGCAGGCTATGGATATGTCTCTGGAAATGCCCATAAAGACCGAGATGAGCACCGGGCACTTCGACAACCTGCTGAGTTCTGGCCTTGGCGGTGAGAACATTCAAGATTCAATCATGGACGTAGCCGGGTCCAAAGGGGGCGACCCCTCTGGAAAAGTCCTACCTAGGTCACCGCTACCGAGCGGGGCACAGCAGAACCTGAAGAACTACGAAGCTCGCCTCTCTATCGAAAAGCTCATGCAGGACCCATACGTGGGCAAGCACGAGGTTCCTGACATCATCGATTCGTTTAACCGGGCCATGTCGGTTAACCCACGGTTCGGTGAAGCAGAGCTAACGAGCTACATCCGTAATGACCTAGCTACTGAGGGTGGCGTACCTCTGGATCTGCAGTTACGGGCTACCAAGTCGCATATGCCAGATAAGGGCGAGGACGCATGAGCTTTGCTAAACTAGCCGCAGCCAGCCTCGTTGACGAGGAACATATCGATAAGGAACGCGCAGACGCCAAGCGTAAGAAGCTCCTACTTGGACTAGCTGGGCTTGCAGGTGTAGCTGGCTTAGGTGGGTTGGCCTGGGCTAACCGCGATAAGTTGAAGGCTCTGGGCGGTCCACCTAAGGACGAACGTGGGATTATAGCCAAAGCCGTCGACAAAGGTAAAGCCTTCATAGACGATCCGTGGGGTTCTACTGTGAGCACGTCGGCAGACCCACGTGCTATGGCAGCTGGCGGCGTAATGGCTGCAGTTGGCCCTGGTGCGTGGAAGGGGTATAAAGAGCTAAAAGCTGGGCCGTTATCTGCTGAACAACTGCTTGCTAATACCAAAGATCGTAATCGGTTTCCAGATAAGCAGATCGGCGGAAAGCTTCACGAGACGTGGTTTGGCCCAGTAGATCCTAACGCAGCTCAAGCCGTAGGCCGTATCACTAAGTCTACCGGTGGGTCTACAAGTATGCAGCAGCTACTAGAGGACTTCCATCGTAACAACCTTAGCGCAACTGCTGCCGACTTCAAAGCTTGGGTAGGCAATAACCACGACAGTACCATTGCAGGGCCAACAGGTAAGGGGGGTAGAGCAACCAATCTCTTAGTGGACAAGCACTCAGTTCTGCCTGATATTAAGCATTTTGAGAGGCGTAACTCGTTCATGAAGTGGACCCCAGGTCATATGGCCGGCAGAGGCTTGGGCGGTATGGCGCTTACTGCCGCTCCAGCTGTTCTGAACTGGCTAGGCAACCAGATATCTGGCAGCGGGAAGTAACATGATCACCAAGCTTGTCCTGACAGACTCGTATGACTTTGGTCAGCCAGCCACTCAGCTGGTTCCTCAGTTAAACTCTGGGCGTGTAGACCAGACCTGGCTGAAGAAGCAAGCTGGTATGCAGTGCATGTTTGATAAAGAGATCTCAGAGCTGAAGAAGCAGGCCGGGAAGTCGGTACTGCACGTGATAGCATTAGGGGATGAAGAAAACTACAGCTGCCTAGCAGCCGGAACGCCAATTCTTCTAGCTAGTGGAAGCTACGCCGCGATTGATAGCCTAAAGGTCGGAGATTCTGTTATCAGTGGGGCGGGTAACATTCGTAGCGTAACGTCTACGTTTAAGCGTAACGTACAGGGCACCGTACATGTTACCGTAGAAGGAGCGCCTGACATCATAGTGATGTCAAATAAGCACCCGGTAAAGAGAGTTAGCCCAGGTACTTTCGACTGCGTTCGAGACAAGTATAAAATGTGTAAGCCAGGTCTCTCGGGTGGCGGGCACCTATGCAAGCGTGGCAAGGGATGCGACCTATCAAACCGTAGCTGGGCCGACATTGAACACGAGATGTGCACTGCTGACGAATTGACGATTGACGACTACCTCGTTTTCGAGTTACCGACCGGACATAAGCCTCCTCGAGAGATCTCTGTAGAAGAGGCACGCCTAATTGGGTACTGGTTAGCCGAGGGTTCATTTGGCAAGCATTACACCAAGCTTAACCGGAAGAATACAGGGAGCTGGCGGTATAATAAGCTGCAGTTCGCTTTCGGTAGTCATGAAGAGCATACGTATGCTAGCGATGTTATTGAAATACTCGACAATAAGGGAATACCAGCACAAAGCTACGTTCGAGGCAGTTCGTGCACTGTAATTACCCAGGACTGCTCCAAACTTGTAACAGAGTACCTCGATTGGTTCGGCACCGGGGCTTCGGTCAAGCGACTGCCCGTGTGGACACTGGCGCTACCTGACGAAGTACGAGAGAACCTGGTGTACGGCTACCTGTGCGGGGATGGGCATGTTTGCAACTCAGCCAAGGAGTCTAGAGTTACAGCTAGGTCGGCTAGTTTGCCTCTACTACTCGGGATGCAGCGCCTGCTATGGTCACTAGGCATCTCTAACGGCATCTGTCGTGTACACGATCAGCGAGAGCCAATACAGCGTATGATCAACGATAGACTATGCGTTGTACAGCCACATTTCAACCTGTCCTACCCATGCGAGCGAGCTAGTGGATTGTTAGGGTTCGGGCGCTCTAGGCCAGGTGGCTCTAAGGTACGCACTATTATTGTGAATAACGTAGTATACCTACCGGTGCGCAGCATACAGTCAGGTGGACAGACCGACGTTTACAACATCGAAGTCGATGTCGATCATGACTACATTAGCTGCAACTTTTATAGCCATAATTGCAACCGTAATGGAGATGCATTCTCGGAGAAAGACACTAAGAAAGCTCACGCCCAGTTTAAGGATCAAGGGCACGTTTTCGCCAACCATGTTAATAACGACCCCAGGAAGGCTGTAGGTACTGTACTGGCCACCGGTCACAATGATCCGATGCATCGGATCGAGCTACTTATTGAGGTAGACCACAAGAAGGCTCCCAAAAACTACGTAGAAAAGCTGGAAACCGGTGATGATGTTGCTGTTTCCATGGGAAGCTCTCAGCAGTATGACGTCTGCTCTAGCTGCGGCCATAAGGCACCTACGGCTAAACAGCACTGCGACTGCGTGAAAAACCATCTCATGGAAGTTCTGGAAAACGGCCAACAGATCTACATGAAGAATCCGAATCCAAGCTTTTTCGATATTTCGCTGGTAAACAGGCCCGCTGACAGGATAGGACATGCACTTCGTAAGGTCGCTTACGGCAATGGTGTCATAGGCGGTCACGAGCTGGCCGAAGCCATGAACCTCGACCCTGTTTCTATGATCAAGTCAGCCATGCTCACCAGGCTGGCCGAGATGGAGAAACACGTACCTGTAAAAGCCCACCAGCTGAATCTGAAGAAAGAAACGGTCAGACAGCTCAAGCGTGCCTGTGAGTGCATGGGCAATAGCCCTGTCCTGCGTATGCTAGCCGACAAGGGCGCTGTACTCAGCCCAAGAGACTTCTCGGATATTATCGTAGGCCACAAGGATCCAGAGGGCGCTGGTGAGGCTATAGAGTCCTGTGGCGGCATCTCCAAGCTAGAAGACCCTATTGAGATAGGATCGCTTGACCCTGGTGAAAAGCGCCATATAGACCTGTCAGATGATGCAGATGATGACATTCATGAGAGTTGTGGCTGCGATGCCAAGCCATTTAATAAGCGTGTTATCCGCATTACTATCATCAAGCATAAGCTGGCTTCTGTGCTAGATACAGCGGAAGCCTCTGGGCTGGCCCAGCTCTACCAGCACTACAAGCTTGCCTTCGCTGTCCATAATTTCGATCGTCCAGATGTTCTCAGCAACCTAGCCTGTCTTCCGTAGATAGACTATTGCACTACCTATTGACCACCACTAAAGTACCAACCAAGGACTTCACATGTCTAAGATGACTTCGATCCAGGCAGACCTCGATAAGCTCGTCAAGCGCGCAGCTGCTATCAAGGCTGACGCACTCAAGCCCAAGACCGCTAGCATTGGCGACGATGCTAAGGACGGCACCAAGCCAGCTGCCACAGGTGCGCAGGCTGCAGCTAACGCAGCTGCTTCCAAGGACCGTGTCGAGGCCGCTATGGTCGACGGCGCTGCTAAGGACAACGCACCAGGCAAGTCGCTTGATGCCCACAACTCCGACGGCGTTGCCGCAGTTGCAACTGACGGTAAGGAAGGCGCTAAGGGCGCTGTCCTGGAAAAGATCAAGACCGAGCCCCTGACGGGCACGGACGTCATGAAGACTGCCTCGGACCTGGTTGCTCAGCTGCGTAAGGCGGCTGAAGCTGCCAACCCAGCCAACGCTTCGGTCGAGAATCACAACTCTGAAGGTGTCACCGCCGTAGCCACTGATGGCCAGTCGGGCACCAAGGGCGGCGAGCAGCCCATCAAGAAGACCGAGGGCACCGAGGGTGGCAAGGCAGCCGAGAAGGCTGTAGCCAAGGTCGAAGAGAAGACCGCCGGCATTCGTAGCTTCCTGGCTAAGGTCGCCATGAGCCTGCCCCAGGTAAAGACTGCTGCTGAAGCTGAAGGCATGGGCGAAGAGCAGGTCGGTGACGCCGCTGCTGAAGACCTCCTGCAGAAGCTCGAAGGTGGCCAGGTTTCAGAGGAAGAGGCCCAGCAGATCCTGCAGGAAGCTATCGCTTCTGGTGCTATCTCGGAAGAAGACGTTACCGCTGCTCTAGCTGAAGCTCAGGGCCAGGGTGGCGAGCAGGCTCCTGCGGGCGCTCCTGCTGAAGTTCCCCCAGAAGCTCCAGTTGATCCTGCCATGGCTGGCGGCGAAGTTCCGCCCGAAGCTATGGTAGCTGAACAGGCCAAGATGGCTTCGATCAGCCCAGAGCATCCTCAGTACCTCCAGAAGCTGGCTGCTCTGCACGGTGACGCTGCACAGTCTGGCTATGACTTTGGCCTGAAGCTGGCTGCTGAGCTCCAGGCTGAGGAAGCCGCCGAGACCAAGGCTCATGAGAAGTCCGAGACTCCAGCTGAGGAGAAGGCTGAGCATGGCCTGGACGCCAAGTCGGACGAAGAGAAGGCTGCACTCGCCCAGGCTCAGAAAGAGCTCGGCCTGAGTGACGCTGATCTGGCTGCTCTGGCTCAGGCCCCAGTCAAGACCGCCTCCCTCGTCGACCAGTACCGCGCTGCGATCCTTGTTAAGGTCGCCGCCCACCACGTAGCTGCTAAGTAAGGTAAACACATGAGCAACGAACTCCTCAAGCAGGCCGCTGATCAGATCGAGAAGCTGGCTGCACAGAACGCCGACCTCCAGGCTCAGCTTGCTAAGCTGACCGAGGTCAAGACTGCATCGGAGAAGACCGCTGCAGATGCCAAGGCCAAGATCGCTGATCTGGCTAAGGTTGCCTCGCAGAACCTGTTCGAAGCAGGCCTGCTGAGCACCGAAGAGAAGCGGGATGCCTTCGCGGCTACCCTGATCTCGAACCCAGCCGTTGCGCTGGATTGTCTCGCTAAGACTGCTGGGTACGTACGGGCGCCCAAGCTCGGCTCAGTAGTTGTCGAAACCATCGCAAAGACTGCCTCAGCCAACGATAGCTGGGACCAGGCTGTTGCACGCGGCTCACACCGCGCCTAAGATAACATCACAACCTACCAACTAAGGTAACTCACACATGGCTATCACTTCTTCAATGGGCACCCATAAGCTGTACATCCGCAAGGGCAGCCGCACCGACTGGGTTGACTACACTGGCACTCTGGACAGCACTGTCCCGACCGCTCAGGTAGTCGCTGGTCGCGTGTTCACCATCACAGCTAGCAAGCTGGTTCCTGGTCTCCAGGCCGCTCAGCCGGGCCTCTTCGCCCTCTCGGGCCTTGATGCCAACAACTTCCCAGACGTCAGCCGTACTCGCGGCATGCCCCGTACTGGCGCAGTTCAGTTTGCAACGGTCACCCCGTTCGCAGGTATCGAACTGGTCAGCACCGAGTTCGCAGAGACTGCTACCTACGCCGTCGGCGCCCCGCTGACTGCTAGCCGCACCACTGCTACTCACCGTGGCATCATCTGCCTGCACGGCACCACCAGCGCCTCGGGTGCAGCGGTGTTCAACGGTACCTTCACCTCATTGGCTACCGACCCGATCATCGGCTACGTTGCTCCTGCTGGCAAGTTCACCGATGCAGACGGCAACCAGGTTCTGGCGTTCTACCCGACGTACGTCATCGGCTCCACTGCCGGTGCCACCTTCGCCTAATAGTACGGCACTAACAAACTAACACTGAAAGATAACAACATGGCTATTGAAAAGATCAGCGCGGCCCAGTCAAACAAGCACTTCTTTGGTCTCCTCGAAGGGGGCAGCATCAAGGAAGCGCAGGACATGGTGACCGACTTTACCCGTATCAAGATTCGCGAGTCGTCCTTCTTCGAGAAGGTCCTCCCGTCGGTCAAGATCGGCAATGACGAGCTGACTCCTCAGCTCGGCACTGACAAGAACGTCAAGCTGGTCGAGCGTGAGCCCGGCAGCCCTGGCGCTATCACCGTTCCGCTGGGCAGCCAGCCGGTGGCCTTCTACTTCTACGGCGATCGTTACCCGGTCTACTTCGACCGTCTGATGACTCCGAAGTTCCAGAAGGACATGTCAGAGCTCCGTACCTATGGTATGGACATTCGCCAGGTTCTGTCAGACAACGCGATCCTCGATATGGATTTCGAGCTCGATTACAAGATGTTGCTCGCAGTTGATAGCATCGTTGGTGAACTCACTGTTAGTGGCACTGCTGATGCTAACCCTGTTGCTGAGACTGGCATTGTTCAGAACAAGATTCTCTCAGGTGGCACCACCCGTAGCACTCTGGCTAGCATGCTGAAGATCCTCCCCAGCACGTTTGCTCACCTTGAGACTGCCTGCATCGTCACCAACAACGTCACCATCAAGAACATCATAGCGTTCGACCGCCTGGCTGCAGGTGGGGATATGTCAGAGAGCATGTTCAATGAAGGCTTCCAGGCTAAGAAGCTGTATGGCGTGACGTGGATCGTAACAAGCAAGACTGAACTGGTCCCTGAGAACGTGTACTACCTGTTTGCCAGCCCTGAGTTCCTGGGTAAGAGCTACGTTCTCGAGGACACCACAATGTTCGTTGAGAAGAAGAGCTTCAACTTAGAATTCTACTCCTATGCTGAAAGGGGAGCCAGCCTCGGAAATCCAGCAGCAGTCGCCCGCGTCAAGATTACTACCTAAAATCCCCGAGAAATCGGAGGTTTTCGGAACACCCCTGGCCAGCTGGCCAGGGGTGTTTTGTTTGGCTATTAGTAAACTAACCAGTGGTCCGCCAGTTAGTATATTATACTAACCAGGTGCCCCGAGGGCTGCTCTGGGATAGTTCACTATCATATTAGTTAACTAAGTCCCTTCTGCTCCCTCAACCCGCAGCTACTTAGTCGTAGTCAGCTAACCACCGTCTCATAGTTAACTTTGAGAAATTAGGGCTGGTTAGTTTACTGTTGACAATTAACAAGTGTTTACATAATAAAATCATATGACACTCCCAGCGAAATCAGCAGAGGCCGTTCAGCTATATTTGTCTGGGTCTGATATATCGTCTGTGGCAAGACAGTTAAACCGTCCTGTACCGACAGTGAGGTATTGGCTAGTACAGTCAGGAGTGTCTATTAGGGCACGAGAGTGCCCGTCCAAAGCCTACGTACATGATATCCTAGCAGGAGTAGCTGCTGGCAAAAGTCTCAGACAGATTGCTAGAGAGGTTGGACTATCTGCCCCTACGATTCAGAAGGCAGCCAGGAAGGCTGGTCTTTGTGTAAGCCGACCAGCTCAGCTGGACTCTGCTGAGCTGGCAAGCCTCTATATGTCTGGAAAGTCGGTAGAGGAGATAGCAACCTTGCTAGCTGTTGGATCACATAGAGTATATGCAGCACTCAACAGGCAGGGCTATCGTCCTAGCACACTACGCAAGGTTGTACGACCGGCTACTACAATGCAGGTGCTGGTTGCCAGATCTAAGGAAAACTGCAAGGCCCGTCTGAAGACAGACCCTGTGTACAGGGAAGCCGTACGACTGCGTGAACTGAAGAAAAAAACAACCCTCTATGAACGCTACAGGCCGTACATAGAGGAGTTCTTCAACCAGGGCTGTGCTTGTGGTGAGAAGTCGGTTTCTGCTCTGGACGCCCATCACAGAAACCCTGCAGACAAGGTGTTTTCAATAGCGTCAGTCTGCAACTTCAGGCCATCAGTAGACCAGATGCAGTTGGAGCTGGCCAAGTGTGATTGCCTATGTTCTAACTGCCATACCAAGCTACATGCTGTTGAGACCAGGGAGAAAGCGCTCCCTAGGACTTCAAAGTCTAGGCGCCAGTACACCTCCAAAAAGGAGCTACTTAGTGTTGTGTTTTCCAAGTTTAAGGAGCTGGGCTGCCAGTTGTGTGCACAGCAGGACAGTGA